>JACCDP010256806.1_pt1 | contig 49919 bp, 46 predicted proteins | sample 7445841 | NCBI WGS metagenome assembly JACCDP01 (sample SAMN15323441, study PRJNA562643) | freshwater metagenome | isolation source: river surface water | place: USA:Blue River Watershed | collected 2017-08-17
CCATAGGGCTGCGTTTCATTGAGCACACGCACCTGCTGACGCTCTCGCGTCAACAGCAGACGAGGCACCAACTCCAGGGCGTTTTCCGGACAGGTCTTGACGCACAGACCACATTGCACGCAGTTTTTTTCCACGAAGCGCAGTTGCGGTGCCTCTGGGTTGTCCTGTAACGCCCCCGCCGGGCAGGCCGATACGCAACTCATGCACAGGGTGCAAGCCCCGGCGTTCACGTTGACGCTTCCCCACAGGGCACCGTCGCTGGGCAAGGGCAACTCGCTCGGCGCATCACTGCGACGAAGCACCGGCGCATGGTCCAGCAGGTGTGCCAGCGCCAGTTCCAGCGTGCTGCGCTTGCCCGCTGTCACCTCGAACGTGGCCACGGGTATCACCGCCTTGAGCCGATTCGTGCCCATCGTCAGGCGCTGCAATTCAGCATCGAGTTCGGTGACTTGCGAGGCTCGCACCCACTGCACCAGCGCATGGCCAGGCGCCACGTAGCCCAGGCCTTCCAGCAAGGCCTGCAACTGGTTCATCTGCGCTTGCAGCCCGTCGATGTACTGCGGGGCCTCTTCTCCCGTCGCCAGGACCAGCACCTGAGCCGCCCCGTGACCCAGCGCGCTGAGCCAGACATCCAAGCCCAGGCTCGCGGTATGCCACACCGGCACCGGGATCACATGCGCGGGGACGCCCTGGGCGACGCGCAACTGGGCCGCACGTCCGAGTTCCTCGATGCGTTGCTGACCCACATCCTGGCTGTGCAACAGCACCACCGGATCGACGCCACCTGCCTGGCGGTAGGTGCTCAGCAGGGTGTGGAGCTTGCGCCCCTGTTCATGGGCCTTGGGGTAGGCGTAGGTCAAGGCACCCGTGGGGCACACCGTGGTGCAGGCCCCGCACCCCACGCACAAATGGGGATTGACCTCAATTTGCTGGCGGGTCTTGTCTGACCGAATCGCCTCCGCCGAGCAAATATCCACACACGCCTGACAACCCACTTGCTCGTTGCGGCTGTGCGCGCACAACTTGTGCTGATAGACAAAAAACTTGGGTTTTTCAAATTCACCCACGCCATCACGCAGACGCAACAAGTTCTCTGGTGTCGCGCCGCGAAAATAGCCTTGCGGTGTGGCATGGCGCATGAAGGCGCTGTGCTCGCGCAAATCCAGCACCAGATCAAAGCCGGCCGTTTCCTCTTGCGGTGCACGGTCGAACTGAATAGCGCCCACGGCGCCACAGGCTTTGACGCACAGACGTTGCGCGTCGCAGCGGCTCATGTCAATTTGGTAGTCCAGTCCGATCGCCTGTTCAGGACAGGCCTCCACGCACGCATTGCATCGGGTGCACAGGTCCAGGTCGATGGGGTTGTTCGGCGACCAGGTCAGCTCGAAGTGTCCCAGCCAGCCATCCAGTTTGACCATACGTCCGGCGAGAACCGGAAAACGCCTGGCCTGGGCGCCGCCCGCGTGACCCGGTCCCTGCGCAAAAAGTGTGACATCGAGACTGTCAGCGAGCAGCGCAGCGACGGCTTCCGCCTGGTCCAGAGGGCCGATGATCAGCAAGCGTCCGGCACTGTTGTAGGTGACCGTGGGCACGGGGTCCGGGTCGGGCAGATGGGCCGCCGCCAGGAGCGCCGCCATCTTGGGTGCGGCCAGATGTCCCTCACGACTCCAGCCGCCGGTTTCGCGCAGATTCACAAACTTGATGACCGAAGCCTTGGCCTGGGACTGCACGGCCAGTTCACCAAACAGGCGTTGCTCCTGGGTACAAGCCACCAGCACCTCACCCCCGCCCTGCACTGCCTTCAAGTACTCACCGACCTCGCGGCGACACAAGGACGTGTGACTGGAAATCGGGTCAGCCAGGTTCCGGGCCAGAGTCTTGGGGTCGAGCGGCAGGGTCTGGTTGCAATCGCAAATCAGCGTGGTCATAGTCAAGGGCTTCGGAGGGGGGGCGATGGGATTCGAACTGTGCCACGGATTCTGGTGATCCATGCGGCGCTGCCGGCTGGGGTGTCTCGTCTGGCTGGGGGTCTTCGGTGTCATCCACCAGGTTCATGAACTTGGCACTGGCCATCTGGCGCAGGGTGGACAGTGGCAGCGGATCGGGCTGGCTGTAATCGTCAATATAGACGTCCAAGCCATCCATCACATTGAAATGCGGGTTGGCAAAGAGTTTTTTCATGGCCGCGTTTTTCACATCGGCGGGGACCTCGTGCCGAACAAAGGCACTGTAATCGGACGAGGCGGTCAACTGCCCCACGTCATCGAGTGTGGGGGGAGGATGCTCAGGCGCAGCCGATCGAACACCGTCGGCCCGGTCGGCTGTGGCACCAGGCTGCTCGGCAGGCAGTGCATCGCGCGCAGGTTCAGGCGGCGGGGTTTTGCCCTGCCGCACATCGGTTTTCCGGCTGGACCATCGACGCAAGAAGCCCTCAGGCCTGGTGTCACTCACCCCCTGTCCCTCCCCGTCCTGTGAATTTCCCGGTACTCACCAGGGCCGGGTTACCAAAGCGGTCGTGCAAGGGCTGGAAGCTGTCTGGCCGCCTGCGGCGCTTGGGCTCGACCTCCCAGTGCTCTTGCGCGAATGCGCTGACCCAGGCCACCACCTCGGTCGGCGCCGGTACTTGGTCGACCTGCTCTTGTGCGTCCAACCATCGGCCTGCATCGTGGTAACTCAGGCTCACCATGACGGGCACCGCCATGACCTCGTCACTGAGAGCGGGTTCCTCCTCCATGCGCCACAGCACAAACCAGCAGGGGGCCGGGGACGTGCTGTTGAGGTAGTACCCTTGCACATCGTCCCGGTGCAGGGAAACGGTGAACCCAGGGTGTATCCAAACTTGCTCATCGTCGGTTTGGCGCAGGCATCGGGGCTGTGTCCCCAAATGCGCCTCGTGCGGGACCTGGTCATGCCCCACTACATCGTGCAGCACCCAGCGCCAGGTTTGCCATTGGCTCATGGCACCTGGCACACGCTCTCGTCGCATGATGACCGCAACCTGAACCTGAGGAGTGGAATGCACGGGGGATGCTGTATCAATAAAGGATGAACCACTGTACCAACAATCAAAAAGGTTCTGCGTGGGCTACAGAGATACCCACTTCCCCCGGGGTATCGCAGGGGCGACTCAAACCGCAGCCTCTCAGGGTTTACACGGGTGCTCCGGGCGGCCCAGACCCGGATCATGATTGTGTTCCCATTTTGACGCCCCCAGTCATGACTGTCACCTTCAAACCCCTGGGTTCTGTCTTTGCCGCAGAGGTCAGCCCCCTGGATCTGCGACAAGTTCGAGACCGCGACACGTTGATGCAGTTGCGCGCTGGCATGGACCAGTACGCGGTGCTGGTGTTTCGCAACCAGCCGTTCACCAACGACGAGCAACTGGACTTTGCGCAGCGCTTTGACGGCCAATTGCACGCCAAGACCTCGGTGGCCGTGCTGACCAAGAACCGGTTCGGCAATGAAGCCCTGACTGACATCTCGAACGTGAATGCCCAAGGCGACATCATGGCGGCCAATGACCGGCTGCGCGCCAGCACGATCAGCAACCGGTTGTGGCATACCGATGCCTCATTTGAAAACCCGGCGGGGCGTTACTCCATGCTCTCTGCCCGGGTGCTGCCGCCCGTACGCGCCGACACCGAATTTGCAGACATGCGAGCCGCCTACGATGCCCTGGACGCCGACACCCAGCAGTCCCTGGAGGGCTTGCATGTGTACCACTCCATTGTCTACTCGCGCCATGTCCTTGGCTTTGAGTTCGGCGAGGAAGAACGCTCCCGGCTCAAGGGCGCAGTACACCCCCTGGTGCGTACCCTGCCCACCACTGGCCGTCGTTCACTGTACCTGGCCTCGCATGCACAACACATCGAGGAAATGCCGGTTCCCGAAGGCCGATTGCTGCTGCGCGACCTCATCGAACACGCAACCCAACCGCACTTCACCTACCGCCATGAGTGGCAAGCACACGATCTGGTGATCTGGGACAACCGCACCACCATGCACCGCGGACGCCCATTCGAAGACAAAAAATACCGCCGCGAGTTGTGTCGCACCACCACACTCGATGTGCCATACGAGATCGCCGGTTGATTCCACCCGTGTTGCGCAGGATTGATGCCGGGACCACCTTATTCACCCGTCGAGCCGCCTGGTTGTTGTCTGCCGCCCTGCTGTCGAGACAACAACATCCGACTCGACTGACCCGCCGGGTTCAAGCCAGTGCCTCTTCCAGCTGTGCCTGGGGCACAGGGGTGCGGATCAGGTAATCAAATGCGCTCAGCGCTGCCTTGGAACCCTCGCCGGCTGCAATCACAATCTGCTTGTACGGCACGGTGGTGGCGTCTCCGGCCGCGAACACGCCTGGCATGCTGGTGTGGCACTTCGCATCGATCACGATCTCGCCAAACTTGCTCAGCTCGAGTGAGCCCTTGAGGAATTCGGTGTTGGGCACCAGGCCAATCTGCACGAACACGCCTTCGAGCGCCACCAGATGCTCTTGCCCCGTCACACGGTCTTTGTAGCGCAGGCCATTGACCTTGCTGCCGTCGCCAGTGATTTCAGTGGTTTGTGCATTGACATGGATGGTGACGTTGGGCAGGCTCTTCAACTTATCGACCAGCACGGCATCGGCCTTGAGTTGATCCAGGAATTCAATCAGGGTGACGTGTGCCACCACACCGGCCAGGTCAATCGCGGCTTCAACGCCCGAGTTTCCCCCGCCAATCACGGCCACATGCTTGCCTTTGAACAACGGGCCATCGCAATGCGGGCAGTACGCCACGCCCTTGTTTTTGTATTCCTGCTCACCCGGTACATTCACGTGGCGCCAGCGTGCGCCCGTGCTGAGGACAACGCTACGCGACTTGAGAATGGCACCGTTCTCCAACTCGACCTGCACCAGGCCTCCCACCTCGGCGGCCGGGATGATCTTCGCCGCGCGCTGCAGGTTCATCACATCCACGCCATAGTGGCGCACCTGCGCTTCCAGATCAGCGGCCATCTTCGGGCCATTGGTTTCCAGCACGGAGATGTAGTTCTCGATCGACATCGTGTCGTTGAGTTGGCCGCCCATGCGCTCAGCCGCCACGCCGACTCGAATACCTTTGCGCGCGGCATACACCGCCGCTGCGGCGCCAGCAGGTCCTCCGCCCACAACCAGCATGTCAAAGGCTTCTTTGGCGTTGAGTTTGACCGCATCGCGTGCCGCAGCGCCCGTGTCAAGCTTGGCCACGATTTCTTCCAGCGACATGCGGCCCGACGCAAACACCTCGCCATTCAGGAACACCATGGGGACCGCCATGATCTGACGCTGTTCGACCTCTTGCTGGAACGCACCACCTTCGATCACCACGGTTTTGATCTTCGGGTTGTGGATGGCCATGAGCGAGAGTGCCTGCACTACATCTGGGCAGTTGTGGCAGGACAAGGACATGTACACCTCGACATTGAAGTCGCCGTCCAGGGCCTGGATGCTGTCGATCACGGAGGGCTCCACTTTTGGCGGGTGGCCGCCCGTCCACAGCAATGCCAGCACCAGCGAGGTGAATTCATGCCCGAGGGGCAAGCCAGCAAAGCGCACGCCTTGCGTCTGGTTTTCCCGCGCCACCACAAACGACGGCTTGCGCGCATCGTTGCCGGAGGTGTCCAGCGTGATCTGGTCGGACAGGCTGACGATCGTCTCCAGCAGGTTGCGCATGTCGACGCCCGTTTCGCTCTCATCGAGCGAGGCGATCAAACGAATGGGCTGACGTAGCAAGCCGAGGTATTGCTGCAACTGGGCTTTGAGGGTGTCGTCGAGCACGGTGTTCTCCTGTTTAAGGGTGCAAACGGCCAGAGCCGTTCACTGAGGGTGCCGGCCCTTGCAGTTCAAGGGATGGGAAATTCGCTGGGGGCAACGCACACGGGCCCGGGACCTGCGTGCGCTGCGCTCAACGCCCTGCTGGGCAGGGCATGAGAGGCAGAACTTAGATCTTGCCAACCAGGTCGATGGAGGGAGCCAGGGTCTTGGCGCCTTCTTTCCACTTGGCGGGGCACACCTGGCCGGGGTGGGCGGCGGTGTACTGAGCGGCCTTGAGCTTGCGCAGGGTCTCGGACACGTCACGGGCGATCTCGTTGGAGTGCACTTCCATGGTCTTGATAACGCCGTCAGGGTTGACCACGAACGTCCCGCGCAGTGCCAGGCCCTCGGAGGCGATGTGCACGCCAAAGGCGTTGGTCAGTTGGTGGGTGGGGTCACCGACCAGGGGGAACTTGGCCTTGCCCACAGCAGGCGAGGTCTCGTGCCACACCTTGTGCGAGAAGTGGGTGTCGGTGGTGACGATGTAGACCTCGGCACCGGCTTTCTGGAACTCGGCGTAGTTGTCAGCCGCGTCTTCGATTTCGGTGGGGCAGTTGAAGGTGAATGCAGCCGGCATGAAAATCAGCACGGACCACTTGCCCTTGAGGCTGGCTTCGTTCACTTCGATGAACTTGCCATTGTGGAAAGCCTGGGTCTTGAAAGGTTGAACCTGGGTGTTGATGAGGGACATAAGATGCTCCAGTTGGTTGATAAAAACTATGAACCTGCCAAGATTCATTGAGTTGAATGTTACCTGCAGCTCAGGGGGGTGGCCAATGAATTGTCTTCATGACATTGATAGGCAATACCAATGAACATCGTGCCATGGCATCAATTATTTAAACCATTTGTATTCAATAAAGACAGTGTGGCGGATTCAGTCCAGTAGCGACATCCTGTGCCGTCATGTCAGCGTGGTGGACCCCACACTATGCGTACTTCTTGCCCGTGGCCAGCAAGGCCGGCGTTTCAATCACCGCATTCAAACCATCAAAGTCCAGCATGCGGTCTTGCCAAGGCGCTGTCGTTTGATGCTGGCGCAAGCTGTCGTAATAGCCCTGCAAGGTGTGAACCACCGCACGCGCCGTTCCACCGGGAAAGATGACCAATTTGAATCCCACCTCGCCCAGGGCTTGGGCGCTGTGGATCGGCGTCTTGCCACCTTCCACCATGTTGGCCAACAAGGGTACGCGGTGTGCAAATTGCGCACACGCGCGACGCATGTCCTCGGGTGTTCGCAAGGCCTCAATGAACAAGGCATCCACCCCGCATGACAGGTAAGCCTCGGCGCGTTCCAGGGCAGCATCCAGGCCCTCGACAGCAAGCGCATCCGTTCGCGCCAAGATCAAGGTGTTGGGATGCTGTCGGGCGTCAAGTGCCGCATGCAACTTGCCTTGCATCTCTTGAACTGGGATGACGGCCTTTCCATCCAAATGACCGCAGCGCTTGGGAAATGTCTGATCCTCGAGTTGAATCATGGCAGCACCGGCGCGCTCAAACTCTCGAACGGTGCGCATCGTGTTCAGCGAATTACCAAAACCGGTGTCCGCATCGACGATCACCGGCAAACTCACGCGATCGGTAATTTGTGCCAGCGCTTGCGCCACCTCCGTGGCGGTGGTCAAGCCCACATCCGAGCGCCCCAGCCGTGTGTAAGCAATGGAAGCCCCGGAGAGATACAAGGCCTCAAAACCCGATTGCTGTGCCACCAGCGCACTCAGTGCATCGTAAACACCGGGGGCCAACAGCGGCGCCGGTCGCTGAAGTCGTTGTTTCAAATCATGCGTCATGGACATCACCTCGCGTCAAGCCTTCACACCAGCGGCTGCCGTGTGCGCCGCAATGTGCCCCCCCGCCACCGCACTCAGTAAGCCGTTACCCGACAAGTACCCCCACACCGCGTTACCGGAGACGCCGCGCGCTGCACCGCCTGCGGCCAACAAGTTGGGCAAGGGTTCGCCACTGTCTTGCAGCACTTGGCAAGCCGCATTGATATCCACCCCCCCCTGGGTATGGAACAAAGCCCCTGTCACGCGAACCGCATGAAAAGGCGCCTTCAGCGCTCGCCGAAACACCCGTCCGGTGTGCGAACAGGTCCCCGGTTGAATGGCCTGCAGCGTCTGGGTCAAGGGTGCGACTTCGCAACCGATGTGCTGCGCCAACGCGGCGATATCGACGAAGGTTTTCACCGCTCCGGCCTGTTCAGCGTCACAAAAATCCGGGAAAGTCTGCGCCAACTCCAGCAAGGGCGTGTCAAACACATCCCATGCCACCCCGTCAGGTTGCGCCAGCACTTGCACCGCTGACTCCGAATAGCCTTGTGTCTCGTCATGAAAACGACGCCCCTGGGCATTGACCTGAACACCGCCTTCCGTCATCAGAGCCCAGGTGATCAATGCGCCTTGCGGGATGGCCCACGAACCATGGCCTTGGTACCCTCCCAGATCGGCAGTGCGTACGCCCAGCTGTCGAGCCCACTGGATGGCACTGCCGTCGTTACCGGCGTGACCTGCATAAAGCGCTGTCGCCATCTCGGGCAACAATTGCTTCACCAACTCGGGGTGCCCACCAAAACCATTACACGCCAAGATCACGGCATCACACCGCACACGCTCCATGCGCCCGTCAGGCCGCGCGTAGCCAACACCGTGGATCACCCGATGATGATCGGCCCATAATTCCGTGACACGAGCTTGTGTCACCATCATCACCCCAGCTGAATCACACGCCACTTGCAATCGCTGCATCAAGGCTGCGCCTGTTTTTTCAGGCACGGTATGCATGCGGTAAACGCTGTGCCCAGGGTATAAAAAATTGTCGAGCACGTGCCATATCAGACCGTGGAAATCTGCTAGCGCATCAACCGCTGGTCCAATCGCCTCGCTGTAGGCGCGAACCAGGTCGGGCGCAGCTGTGCCCTTGGCCTTGGCCTGTATATCCTGGGCAAAGCGCTCCGAACTATCCACAATGCCCATGGATCTTTGAACGTGCGTCCCCGGTGCAGGAATAAAGCCCGACGACAAGGCTGTAGAACCCGAGGGCACAGCATCCCGCTCCAGCACAACACACGCCACACCCAATCGATGCAGCGCCAGGGCGGCCGTCAAGCCACAGGCGCCTGCGCCCACGATGACCACTTGCACATGATCGGTGGCGCGCAACTGGGCAGCGTCCATAACCTGAGGAGACATCACAAACTCGCCACGAATTGTTGACACGACATGACCTCTGCCACCGAGGACATGTCCTTGAGTGCCGCGTCATGCACTTCGGCGCTGAACGCCATACACCCATCACTGAGCACAATGGTGTGATAGTCGCGCATGTGTGCATCACGAACCGTGCTGGCAACCCCGCCGTTGGTCACAATGCCACAGACGGCCACGGTATCCACCCCAGCGCGTCGCAACACCCAGTCAAGCTGGGTATTGAAAAATGCCGAGTAAGCCACCTTGAATACCGCCACGTCGACATAGGGGGCGATGGTATCCACGTTGGCCTGACCACGGCTGCCCGGCGCGAAGTCGCCCCTGCGAAGGAAGGGACGCCGCTCGAGCAAATGCGGAGAAATCATCGGCTCGCCCTGGGTATCGGGCCATAGGGTGAACAAGCTGGCCGTCACCAGACCCTGGTGCTGTTTGACAGCCCGCGCCACTGGGGCCACGCGATCCGGTAACAGCCGTGCCTCGGCGTTCACGGTCTTGCCACGCGCATAGGCGCCGTCGGGCGACAAGAAGTCGTTTTGCAAATCAACGATCACCAGACCTACACGATGAGATGACCCTGTTGTCATGCGTCGTCCTTTTTAATCAACAAATTACCCAGCGTATCAACACTGGCAACAAAGCCCGGCTCCAACCAGACCGTGGTGTCGGCCTGCTCCAGAATGGCGGGCCCCTGAATCACCGCACCCACGGGCAGTTCCAGCCTGGCATAGCGACGGGCATCGCACCATTGCCCCGCGTGAAACACCCGTTGAATCCCCAACGACTCCAGACTGCCCGGCCCCGTCGGCGCCAACACCGACAAATCGAATTTAGGACGAACGCCGATGCGTGCATAGCGCAAATTCATCACCCGGATCACGAGTCCCGTGAGGACGCGACCAAACGCCGAGGAGTAGGCGGCCTCAAAGGCCGACTGGATACTCTCTCGCGTGATCTCCCCTTCGGGCAAGGTGACTTGCAAGGTATGCGTCTGGCCCATGTAGAGCATGTCCAATGCAACCACCTCGTTCACTGCCTCAAACTTGACGCCTGCTGAATCCAGTCGCTGCTGACACGCCTTCGCCAGACTCTGGAGCTTGACCTTGAGTTGCGGCAGGTCAAGATCGTTGAGTGACTTGTTGAGGGTTTGCACGGCATCGTGACGCATGTCGGCCATGACGCAGCCCAAGGCAGAGGTCACACCGGGGTACCGCGGCACGATACCAGTTGCCACGCCCACCTCTCGCATCATGGCGCACACATGCAACCCGCCCCCACCGCCGAAGGGCATATAGGCGAATTGGCGAGGATCATGTCCGCGCTCAATGGACACCACGCGAATGGCGCCCGCCATCTTGGCATTGGCCACGGTCAACATGGCTTCCGCAGCCTGCAAGACATCCAGGCCCAAAGGCGTGGCCACATGGGTTTGAATGGCCGCCTGCGATTGGCCCACGTCCAGGGCGGGTAACAAGCCTTCGCCCAACGGACGATTGGCAGCAATACGGCCTAGCAGGACGTTCGCATCGGTCACCGTCGGACGGGTATTGCCACGGCCGTAACACGCAGGGCCGGGAATGCTGCCAGCCGACTCAGGTCCGACCTGAAGCATGCCACTGGCATCGACCGAGGCGATCGAACCGCCCCCCGCTCCAATCGTTTCGATTTGAATCATGGGCGAGCGCACCACCAGACCAAACTCGATCGACGTCTGCGCCGACAACGCCGCCTCACCCTGAGACACCAAGGACACATCAAACGATGTGCCCCCCATATCACCCGTGATCACATTGGGAAATCCGGACGCTCGGGCCACTGCGGCACATGCAATCACACCAGCGGCGGGGCCTGACAATGCAGTGCGAACGGGCACATCACAGGCGGTTTGCCGGGACATGACACCGCCATTGCTTTGCACAATCAGCAGTTCACCCGCAAAGCCCTGATGTCGCAAATCTTCATCAAGCTTGGACAAATAACTGCCCACCACCGGCTGCAAAGCAGCGTTCAGGGTAGCGGTGGAGCAGCGTTCGAATTCGCGAATTTCCGGCAACACTTCCGACGCCGAGGTGACGTACGGGTTGGGCCAGACCTCACGAACCACCGCGACGGCTTTCTGTTCATTCACAGGGTTTGCATAAGCGTTGATGAAAAACACGCACACAGCGTCGCATCCGGCCTCCAGCAAAGCCTGCGCTTGTTGACGCACCTGCGCCATGTCCACGGCCGTGTGTACAGTTCCATCGGCCAGCACGCGCTCATCAACCTCCAGTCGCAAATTGCGCGGTACGATTGGCGTGAAGGTCCCGCGCAGTCCCCAGGTTTGAGGCCTGTCTCGACGACGCATTTCCAGTACATCGCGAAAGCCGCGTGTGGTGATGATGCCAGTCCGTGCCACCTTGCGCTCCAACAGCGCATTGGTGCCCACCGTGGTGCCATGAACGATGGTGGCCAAATTCGCGGCCGGTGTGGCAGATTGGCTGGACGCCTCATCGACACGCATCACGCCGCTCATGAATCCTCGGGACTCTTCGCCGCGGGTGGAAGGTACTTTGATGATGCGGGCGGTTCCCTGGCGCTCATCCAGTACAAAGAGATCGGTGAACGTGCCCCCCACATCCACACCCACAACGAGGTGCGGTTTATGTGCTGTCAGATGGGTGGATGTCATGCGTTCACCTTCAGGGATATCGTCGTCACGTAGCCCATGGCCACATCGTGCTCCCGCTGCTTCACATCGCGTGTGCGTGAGTCCCCCCACCCGCCGCCGCCAGGCGTTTCCAATCGGACGCGTTCACCCTTTTTGAGGGGGATACCGCGCATTTTGGACACCATCGCAGGGGTCTGCCATCGACCGTCGTTCTGGTAGCTGAATACATTGGGCAGTCCGTTATCCCCCTGGGCAATCCCTTTGGGAGCCGCCTTGCCACGCTCACCAAAAATGAAGGCCTCAGCGCTTTCTTCCAGCAATTCAATTTCGTACACCGCTCCCAAACCCCCTCGGTGTTGACCCTCTCCGCCTGAATTGGCGCGCAAAGCCCATTGGGTGAAGCGAATGGGATACGCCGACTCCAGAATTTCCAACGGCGGAATGGTGGCAGTAGAAATGGGCGCATTGCCATGGCTCAAGCCGTCGCCCTCGGAGTGACCGCCATGTCCCCCCCCAAAGAAGCTGAACATGACCCATCGTTGTCCCTGACGCGCCGCATCGGTTCGATGCCCGGCAATGGACAGGGCATTGATTGTGCCGTAGGCATGTGCCACAGCGCGGGCGGGATCCGCTTGCGAGGTTGCACTGAAGATCACATCGATCATGCGCAAAATGGTTTCGGTGTACCCTCCCACCGGACGCGGCCGAGCCGCACTGATGACCAACCCGTCCGGAATGACAAAGTCAACGGCATCGAGCACACCGGCATTGGCCGGCACATCAGGAAACACATGCTTCAGCGCCACATAACAAGCAGCGACGGCCGTTGCGCGCGAAATATTCACAGGTCCGGCGCACTGCGCGGAGGTGCGAGAAAAGTCCAGGGTCAATCGTTCTCCGGCAACGGTCATGTCCAGCGCAATGGTTAACGGGACATCGCTGACCCCATCGTTGTCCAGCACATCCTCAAAGCTGTATCGCCCATCCGGTAAATCACGGATATGGGCACGCATCAAGCGCAAAGCACGGTGACGCAATTCACTCATGGCCTGCAAGACCTGTATATCGCCGCACTCGTCGAGCAAACTATCCAGACGCTTTGCGCCCAACTCCAGCGCAGCGAGTTGCCCGTTCAAATCGCCCCACAAGCTGTCCGGCAGCCGGGTATTGGCCTTCAAGATGGCCAACACATCGCCCGAGAGCTGTCCCTGCTGGACAATGCGAACGGGCGGTATTTGCACCGCCTCTTGCCAGCATTCGGTGGCAGCGGGGTTGTAGTTACCGGGAACCGCCCCTCCCACGTCATGCCAATGCGCGGCAGAAGCCAAAAAACAGAACAATGTGCCGTGGCGGAAGTAAGGTCGCACCAATTTGAAATCATTGGCGTGCGTTCCGCCTTCATAAGGATCATTGAACAGCCAGATATCGCCGTCTTGCATACCCCCGCGCTCACTGGCGGCCTTCATGGCCGCTCGCACCGCAAAGGCCATGGCCCCCACAAAGACGGGTAGGCCGGATTTGCCTTGCACCAAGGTGTCACCAGACTGTGCGTCATAAAGGCCATGGCACGCATCATGCGCCTCGGCAATGATGGGGTTGAACGCGCTGCGATACAGCGTCGCATCCATTTCATCGGCCACCTGCTCCAGCCTGCCTTTGAGCACAGCGAGTGTCACGGGATCGAGTTGCGACATGGGGATCCTTGATGGGTGATTCATGACAAGGTGGGAGAACTGGCTTCAGACTCTCCGAGGGACATGGGGCGGTGCCTTTGCTGTTTCAGCAAATTCAGTAAGCCACCTGCACGCACCATGTCCAACAAAAAATCCGGTATGGGTGAGCACCTCAATATCTCACCTGTTACACGATGCACCTGTTGTCCATCAAAACGAAGGGTCTCGCCTTCTTGCAGATTCAACGCCTGCTCGCAAGTCAGCAACAACAAGCCGAGGTTGAAGGCGTTGCGAAAGAACAAGCCACTGAACGAAGGTGCAATCACCGCCCTGATGCCCAAATGAAGCAGAGCCCCCGCGGCTTGTTCGCGCGAAGATCCAATGCCAAAGTTGGCGCCCGCCACCAACACATCGCCAGGGCGCACAGTGGCTGCAAACTCAGGGCGAACCGACTCCAGGCAGTGCTGGGCAATGACCTCAATACCGTGCTGCATATAGGCCCCCGGCGCAAGTACATCGGTGTCTATGTCGGCGCCCACCCGCCACACCTTGGCTTGATCAAAGGTCAGTCGGGACATCACAGCATCTGCCGAACATCGCTGATACGGCCACGCATGGCCGATGCCGCCACTGTCCACGGCGACGCCAAATACACTTGCACGCTGGCAGGGCCCATGCGGGCTTTGAAGTTGCGCGCCGTGCTGGAGATGACAGTCTTGTTCTCGGCAAAGGTACCGCCGTAGCCGGCGCATGCCCCGCAGGTATTGGGCAGCACCTGTGCGCCGGCATCACGCAAGATCTGCATCACCCCCTCTTGCTCGGCCTGTGCCTGGTCGCGGGCACTGGCTGGGGCCACCATCAACTGAACACGCGCATCGACGCGGAATCCTTTCAAGACAGTGGCAGCTGCGCGCAAGTCTTCCAGCTTGGCACCGGTGCATGCTCCGATGTAGGCGATATCGATGGGCGTGTTGAGGTATTCATCCACCGGCCGGGTATTCGCCGGGCTGTGCGGGGCAGCGACCTGCGGACTCAGTGCATTCGCATCAAAGTCAGTGGTTTCACACGCAGCACCTTCGTCCGTCTGCCATGACTCCGCCTCGTGCAGGTACTCGTCAGCCACACCCACACTGCGTAGGTAGTCTGTGGTCACCTGGTCGGCTGCGATGAGACCCACCTGCGCTCCTAACTCGGCACTCATGTTGGACAGCGTCATGCGCTCTTGCATACCCAGGGCTTTGACCGCAGGGCCGGCAAACTCGATGGCCTGGTATTGACCCCCATTCATGCCCAACCGACCGATCATGTGCAACATCATGTCCTTGGCACTGACACCCGGTGTGAGTTGGCCCTGCCAGTGCATGCGCAGTGTGCGGGGCACCTGCACCCAGATTTTTCCGGTCACCACCACGCCAAGCATCTCGGTGGCGCCAATGCCAAACATGTAGGCACCAAATGCGCCGCCGGTTGGTGAGTGGGAATCGCCACCCACACACAACATCCCAGGCTTCAAGTAACCGCGCTCTGGCAACACCACATGGCAGATGCCTTCAGAGTCGATCACATGCGGCAACTGCCAGCGTACAGCGGTATCCCGCGTGATGTGCACAATTTTTTTCGCCTCATCACTGACAGCAGGAACGTAATGATCCAGCACCAACACCACTTTGCTGGGGTCCCATAGCTGGGCGCCCAATTCATCCATCATCGGCTTGAGACGACGAGGCCCTGATGAATCATGAAACATCGCCAGGTCCACATCGCAGGTGACCACATCACCCACTTGCACCTGCGCCAGGCCAGCGGCCTTGGCAATGAGCTTTTGCGCCAAGGTTTGAGGGAGGGACATGCGGCTGGCATGAACGCGTCGACCATCAGGCATCATCACACCCCCAGATAAGCCTGGCGCAGGCTATCGCTGGAGAGCAATTCGCTAGAAGTTCCGGCGAATCGGATGGCACCGTTCTCCATGACGTAGGCGCGTTCAGCAATGTCGAGCGACAAGCCCACGTTTTGCTCCACCAGCAAAATGCTCAAGCCGGAGGTTCGCAAGGTCTGAATGAGTTTGAACAACTCTTCCACCAACAACGGTGACAAGCCCAACGATGGCTCATCCAGGATCAGCAACTTGGGCTCGGCCATCATCCCGCGCCCAATCGCCAACATTTGCTGCTCACCTCCGCTCATGGTGCCGGCCAATTGCGTCAACCGCTCTTTCAAGCGGGGAAATGTGGCCAGCACACGTTCAAGGTTGTGCGCACGTCTTTCACGCGCGCGGGCATAGGCGCCCAATTGCAGGTTTTCCAGCACGCTCAAGTTAGGGAAGATCTTGCGCCCTTCAGGCACATGAATCAAGCCAGCTTGCACCACCTCTCGAGAGTGGCGCCCCGTCATCATCTCGCCCTCGAACCTCACCTGGCCGGACCAGGTTGGCAACACACCCGACAACACATTGTTCAAGGTGGTTTTGCCAGCACCATTACTGCCCAGCAAGGCCACGAGTTCACCCGGCAACACCTGCATAGAGATACCACGCAAGATTTCAACCGCGCCATAGCCCGCATGGACATCATGAACCTCGAGCAAGGGTGTTGTCATGCCCCAGCCCCCCCAGGCGCCAGGCGTGCCGCAGCCCCATGCCCCAGGTAGGCCTCGATGACCTGGGCATTGCGCGTAACCTCGGCCGGTGCGCCTTGCGCAATCAACTGCCCTTGGGCCAAGACCCAGACGTGCTCAGCCAAACTCATCACCGCTTGCATCACATGCTCAATCATGAGCACTGTGACCCCACTGTCGACAAGCCCACGAACCACGGGCAACATGTCTTGAATCTCTTGGGGGTTCAAGCCAGCCAGGACCTCATCCAACAGCAGCAACCGGGGTCGCGAGGCCAACGCTCGCGCCAGTTCCAGTCGCTTGCGCCCGGCAACCGTCAGGTCGCTGGCAGGCTTGTTCAACTGCGAGCCCAGTCCCACCCGCTCGGCCACCGCTTGGGCCTCACGCAAAGCCAAGGATCTGCTGGGCTGATGCAGATGCGCCCCCACCGCAATGTTTTCACACACGGTTTGCGCCGCAAACGGTTGCACGATTTGAAAGGTGCGGGTCAATCCCATCTTGGCATTCAGGTGTGGGGCCTGCCCTGTGATGTCTTGGCCATCCAGCACAATGCGGCCCGAGTCCGGCTTTAAAAACCCAGACATCAAGGCAAACAGGGTGGTCTTACCCGCCCCGTTAGGGCCGATCAACGCCGTCAGGCTTCCCGCATGCACCTCCAAGCTGACCTCTTGCACCGCTCGCAGGCCGCCAAAGGCGCGCGACACCTGATGCACCCGGAGCAAGCTCATTGGCGTGCACCTGAAATGCCGCGTGGCAAGAACATCACGATCAGCACCAATACAGCCCCGTAGACAACCATGTTGATGCCCGGCAACTGACCCAACAAATTGCGCGTGACATCGGCTAGCACGTGCAAGGCCAATGCACCCAACACGGGTCCCCACAGCGTGCCCATGCCACCCACGATAGCGCCCACCAGGGCTTCCACCGACGTGTGAGGGCCAAACGCCAAGCCGGGGTCGATGTACTGAAACACCTGGGCGTAAAACGCTCCACCCGCGCCCATGAAGGCACCCGACAGGATGATGGCGGCCAATTTGATTCGAAAGGGGTTTACCCCCACCGCCGAGGCTGCATCCTCGTTGTCGCGCACGGCTTGCAGGTACGCGCCAAATCGTGAATGACGCAACCAAGCGGTGCAGATCAACGCCAGCGTGACCAGCCCCAGCATCAGCCACACATAGCCTGCGCGGGTCGAAAACTGCATGTTCGCAGGCGACTCACTCAGCGGCAGCATCAAACCCACACCCCCGCCGGTCCAGGATAGCGACAGGGTCACAATACGGAACACCTCGGCAAAGGCCAATGTCACCAAGGCGAAGTAAGACCCTTTCAGGCCATAGCGAAATGACAAGCCACCGACGAATGCACCGACCAGCGCACTGGCCAGCATGGCCAGCGGCAACGCCACCCAGGGGTTACAACCTGCATGAAGTTGCAACATGACATGACAGTAGGCCCCCACGCCAAAAAACAAGGCATGGCCAAATGAAAACTGGCCACCAAAGCCACCCAGTACATTCCACGCCTGTGCCAGCAAACAGGCGTACAAAGCCATCATCACAAAGTTGAGGACAACACCTGAATCGGTGACAAACGGTATCAACCCCACCAGCACCACAAACAACCCGATGTTGCGAGCGTCTTTCATGCTCGAGCTCCAAACAACCCTTGCGGGCGAAACAGCAACACCGCGATGAAGATGACAAAAATTCCCACTTGCCCCAAGGACTCACCCAGGTACAGCCCCCCCAGCGATTCGACCACACCGATGAGCAGCCCCCCAACGAAAGCCCCCTCAAAACTTCCCATGCCGCCCAGTACCACGATGGTGAAGGCCACCAGGACAAATCCGCTGCCTACCATCGGGTTCACGTAATAAGCGGGCAACAAGAAGCAAGCAGCGGCCCCCAGGCAGGCCAGCCCCAGGCCAAAACACATGGCGTACACATGGTCCACATCAATGCCCATCAGGCAAGCCCCCTGCTTTTCTTTGGCCACCGCGCGAATGGCAGTCCCCAGATCGGTCGAGCGCATCATCCAGACCAGCAGGGCAGACACGACCAAGGCGCCGACAAACGCCACCAGCTTGGGCAACGCAATCATCGCGGGACCGAGGGTGACCGTGGTCAAGGTGTAGGCGGTTTCAATGGTGCGGGTGTCCGACTTGAAAAACAGCAAAGCCAGGTTCTCCAGAATGATGGACAAGCCCAGCGTCACCAACAGGATGTTTTCATCCTTGCCATGGCTGGCGCGGTTGATGATGCCGCGCTGCAAGCCATACCCGAGCGCAAACATGGCCGGCACCACCACCGGAAACGCCAGGTAGGGGTCGATCCCCGCGTGCTCCTTCAGGAAATACACCCCATACAACGCCACCATCAAGGATGCCCCGTGAGCAAAATTGATGATGTGCAAAACACCGTAGATCAGCGTCAACCCCAGGGCAATCAACGCATAGACAGCGCCCGTCGTGATCCCATTCAGCAGGGATGCGAACAGAATGGAGACGTCAAACATGGCGCTTCTATGGAGTTGATGGGGTGGTGAGCGGTTACGCCTTCAGGGGGAAGATCGGCTCGACTTCACGGTAGTCACGCGGAATGATGACCTTGATATCCCCCTTCACGACCTGCGTCATGAGCGGCTGGGCGCCCATGTTCTGCCCATTGACAAACTGGGTTGGACCGTAGGGCATGATGTGATCCGAGAAGGTGCTCTTGCTCAGCGCATCGATGATGGCCGCACGATCGGTGGACTTGGCACGGTCGATGGCGTCGGCCAGCAAGCGCATGGAGGTATACGTCATGAACAATTCGTAGCTGAAGAACAAGCCCTTGGCTTCCACACGTTTTTTCAGCTCGAGAGACCGCTTGTCCTTGGGGTTGAACCAATGGTTGCAATCGATGATGCCGTTGGCGGCATCCGGAAACTCCTTGACAAACTTGTAGCTCGAGGCCGCCCCACCCAGCACCGAGTAAATCGCCTTGGGCGTCACCTTCTGCTGCTGCATGGTTCGCACCAGCAAGGCGTATTCGTTGTAGTAATTGGCAGGAATGACGATGTCGGGGTTGATCTGCTTCATGCGCAGCACAATGTTGTTGAAATCACGCGTGGGGTTGGCATGCTTGATCACCTCTTTGACGTCATAGCCGTACCCGGGCAATTCACGCGACAACAAGTTGGCCGTACCCGTTCCGAAGAGTGATTCTTCGTGAATGATCATGACCGAACGAGCAGGCTTGCCGGCAGCGGTGTTTAAGACATGCAGGTTGGCCACCGCGATTTCTGCGCATTTCTTGTAGCCAGGTCCAAAGCGGAAGGTGTTTTTCAACCCACGCTCCACAATTTGATCTGCCACGCCTACATCCACCACATGGGGCAAGTTGTATTTGGCCGCTGCTTGCGTGGTAGCCAGACAAATGGCGGATGCAAAAGCACCAACCACTGCGCTCACCCCTGCTTCATTGAGCTTTTCAATTTCGGCTGCTCCCGCTTGCGGGGTGGACTGTGCGTCGGCCAGCAGAGCTTCAATTGGGGCTCCGCCCAAGGACTTGATGCCTCCGGATTTGTTGATGTCTTCAATGGCCATCAAAGCGCCTTCACGGCATTGCTGCCCCGAGTAGGCCAAGGCGCCCGTCACCGGGTGCAACACACCAATCTTGACAGTTTTGGGTTGGGCACCTCCTATCAACGGAAAGGCCAAGGCTGATGCTGCAACCGTTGAGTGCTCAATAAATTGACGACGTGAAGTCATGAAGTGCTCCTTAGAAAAGTTCAATGGAAGTTGGCTGACAACTCTTTGCTGACCCACACCTTGGCGTCAAGACCGCCAATGCGCGATAACTGCATCTGGTACTCGTACCGATCAGGGCGATACAAGCCGTGCAACCACTGCACCGGCTTGTCGTTGACGTCAAAAATCAAACGCTTCACGGCCAACAAAGCAGAGCCTACCGCCACATCGAGTTGCAGCGCCAATTGCGCATCGGCCAATTTGGCGGAGATGCTTTGCTGGGCTCGACCCACCTTGACGCCAGACTCTTCCAGCAACACCAGAATAGGCTTTTGCGCCAATTCTTTGCGGCCAAAGGATTTCGCGATGTCGTCGGGCACCCAGGTGGTGATGTGCGAGAGTGGGCCTTCCTTGGTGCTGCGCACGCGTTGTGCTTTTTGCACCCAGGCACCGTCTTGCAGTTGCAGTGCGCTCGCCACTTCCTGGGAGGCCACGATTTTGTCCACCGACAGCACCTTGACCGTGGTTCGCAACCCCATGGTGACCAGGTTTTCCAACAAGCCACTCAGTTGCGCTTGTTGCTGCTGCGCTGCGCCTGATGGCTGCACTTGGTGAGACGTCCGAACCGACACAGGGCGTGTGCCACGCCCGGGTTCACGACTGATCAAACCCTCTTGGGCCAACTGCTCCAGGGCTCGTCGTACCGTGACACGCGCCACCCCGAATTGAGACATGAGTGACAGTTCGCCAGGTAGGCCCTGGGCGAATTTGCCCTCATGCAGTTGCTCGCGCAACACCAGGTACACCTGATGGTATTTGGGCAAGGGCATGACGGCTGACATGTCGGCATCATGTATCCGTCCTAATGACCTGTCAATAGGACAATTTAATCTCCTGCATAACCACAGACAGCACTCAAGTATCGGCCACGAGTTTTATGTCGCGGAGCATGCAGCGACATAAGCGACTGGGGAAATGGGCTGCTGCTGGTTTTCCCCATGTATATGCCCCCAATACCAAAGATTTGCACCTAGCGAAAAGCTGCAAACTCACCAAATACGACAAATTTGTCATTCGCTGCGACGCTACCAATCTAGCCTACCCAGTCAGCGTCAAAGACTGCATCCTGATCCGCAGCAACTACCGAAGACGCCAAAGCGCTTCCCAAGCCAGCGGGGCCTGTTTTGTGATGGGTCAAGCCGCTGACGCCTCAACAACGATACGCACGTCAGGGCGACTTGATGTGCCCGAATTTTTGGCCAATCCCGCCTTGGTCTGGGAATCGGTGCATCAGGCCGGTGAATCACCCCGAGGATCACTCGTTACGACAGATGCATGCCAGGTACCGCTAGGAGCAGTGATTGATTTACGCATGGGATTTTTCAAGACGCGCCTCGATCAATGCATCCGACCAACAATTCAACAGGGGGCAGTCCCGCGGCTTGGCGGGCCAACTTCAGGTCGCTTGTGTCTTCGGTCTGACCATAGACCATCACTCTCTTGCCACCGGTTAGCGCGAATTAGTCAATGCAATGGCGTTGACCCTTGCACAACACATCTTGACTTGATTGCGCCAAGAAATTCGCATAGGTGTTTTCCCGGGTCGTGGCATGAACTAATAGCATGGATTCGTAATTTATGGAATAAAGAGAATATGAAAATCATCGATAGGCGACAAACATGAAACAAATCCAGTTGGGCATCGTAGGTGTGGGTTGGTGTGGTGGCATACGAGCCGAGACAGCAGCCAAGAGTCCCTTGGTGAGTTCTTTGCATTTGGCCGAAACGAATCCAGAGCGCCTACTGCAACTCAAGCAAACGGTGAAGGCCCAGACCTATACCGATGACTATAAAAAGCTCATCGACAACCCGGCAATTGACGCCATTGTGATTTCGGCCACCCCCGAGAGCACCCACTACCCGATGGCGCGCGATGCTCTCAAAGCCGGTAAACATGTGTTCCTGGAAAAACCGATTGCTATCGAATTGGCCGAGGCGGACGAACTGATCGCTTTGTCTCGTCAAAACCATTTGAAGTTCACCATCGGTTATTCGCAACGCTTCAACCCCAAATATGCCTATGTCAAGAAAGCCTTGCACGAAGGTGTCATCGGGCGAGCGGTCAGCGTGTTGGTGAGCCGGCACATCACCCGCAGTTTGGGCAAGAAAATTTCGGGGCGCATCAAGCTCTCGCCTGCCGCCATGGAGTCCACCCATGACCTTGATTTTGTGTTGTGGTGTCTGCACCCAGCCAAGCCGGTCAAGGTTTACTCTCAAGTGAACTACGGGGCCATGCGTGAGAGCACAGGGGCCGACATCCCCGACACTCAGTGGATCACCGTCACCATGGACAATGGCTTGAGCTTTGTTGTTGGCGGGGGTTGGAGCCTGCCCCCCGGCTACCCCAACTTCTCATCCACCTGGATAGAATTCGTGGGCACCGACGGTGCTTTGCTGGTCGATGACTCGCACAAGGACGTGATCCTTAACACCATGGCCAAAGGCATGCAATTGCCCATGTCGACCATGCCCGGCGAGCCGGTGGACCATGTGTTCGCCGGCCCCATGGCCCAAGAGACGATCCACTTCATTGAATCCGTGGCCATGGACCGAGAAGTGTTAGTTACCCCGGAGTCGGCTCGTACCGTCATGGAGGTCTATATGGCTGCCGACCTGTCGGCTGAGACCGGTATGCCAGTCACCTTGCCCATGGCCGCTCAACCCCGCTTGCATCGGGTGGGGGAGCGCTGAGATGAGGGACCGGGAAGCGAAAAAAATTGGTCTGGCCATAGTGGGAGCTGGCAGAGTGGGTTTGTTTCGGGGAGAAGTGGCGATGCGCCATCCCCAGGTCGGCTGGATCGGCATCGCCGAGAAAAATCCCGAGCGTGCCAAGTTGGTGAGCGACAAGCTCAAAGCCGACTTCGTCACCGACGATTTCCGCACCTTGCTCAACCGCCCAGAGGTCAACGCGGTGATCGTCAGCACCGATGAGCACCTGCACGTGGATCCGATCATGCATGCAGTCGAACGCGGTCAGTCCTTGATGATTGAAAAGCCCTTGGCCACCGACTTGGCCGATTCGGCCCGGGTGTTGCATGCCATCGAGAAGGCCGGCGTTGACGCTGTGATCGGCTACACCCAGCGTTTTCGCAGGCGTTGGCTGGCGGCTAAAGAAAAAGTGCGATCGGGCTCACTCGGGGATGTGACTCTGGTGACTTCGCGCGCTTTCATGAATCGCTTAGTAGCCATTGACAACTACAAACGCACCGATCATCCGCACAAAATTTCCCCCATGGTGATCAGCGGCACACACGCCCTGGACATTGTGATGTGGATGATGGAAGCCAAGACTCCGGTGGAGGTATACGCCCGAGCCATCGACAAAGCCTTGGGGCCGCAGTGGAAGGGCATAGATGCCACCACCGGCATGATCACTTTCAGCGATGGTTCGATCTACCAATCGACGATTTCCTGGGCCTTGCCAGTGGTTTGGCCCGGTGCAGTCTATAGCTTGGATGTCGGCATCGTTGGCACTGAGGGGGTCTTGACCATCGATGACACGCACCGCGATATTGTGCTCGCCACCAGCCATTCTCAGGGCGAAGGCTATGCACCAGACCAATCAAGGCGAGTCGACTTTCTGGGCAGCTACCCACCAGGCGACATGGCTCTGGGCGAGTTGCGCGGGCCTATGCGCGAAGAAACCGACTCCTGGCTGAATCGAGTGTCTTTGGGCTTGCCGACTCAGGCTGCCACCGCCAAAGAGGCGCACCGCAATCTGATGCTGACCAAGGCATTTGATCTGTCGGCGCGCACGCAGCGCCCGGTCAAACTGCCGCTGGCTCCCGAAGACGACATCTACTAAGCAAGGAGCCCACATGGTTCGGTCCTTGTATCGTCTGGCAATCGCTGGCTTTCTGGCCTGGGGCCTATGGCCTGCATCGATTTTGGCCAACCCAGCCGAGGGTTACCCCAATAAACCGGTGCGCATCATCATTCCATTTGCGCCTGGAGGTGCATCGGATTTCGTGGGCCGGATTTTGTCGCAGAAATTGGGGGAGCAACTCAATCAGCAAGTGATCATCGATAATAAGTCCGGAGCTGCTGGCAACATCGGCATGGAGGCCGCCGCCAGGTCTGCTCCCGATGGCTACACACTGTATCTAGGCAATATCGGTACGCTCGCGATCAACCCCGCGATTTTCCCCAACCTCAGTGTCAAGCCGCTTCAAGATTTCGCCCCGATTACCCTGATCGCCGACGTGCCCAGTGCTTTGGTGGTCAACACCGACTGGGGGCCACGTTCGCTGCCCGAAGCACTCACCAAACTCAAGGCCAGTCCCTCCAAGTTCAACTTCGCCACACCCGGCAGCGGGAGCCTGAACCGATTGGAAATGGAAATCCTAATGCGCAGCGCGGGTGTCACTATGGTCCATGTGCCCTACAAAGGAGGGGGTGGGCCAGCAGCCATGGGGCTGCTTGGCGGAGAAACCCAGTTGATGTTCAACACCATGCCCTCTGTCAAAAACTTTGTGACCAGTGGGCGTATGCATGCATTGGCAGTCACCAGTGCACAGCGCTTGCAAGCGCTGCCGGATGTGCCAACCATGGCCGAGCTGGGTTACCCTGAGCTCATCACCGGGTCATGGCAGGGCATGTTGGTGCCAGCCAAAACACCGAAAGACATCATTCAGAGGTTGCACCGCGCCTTGAATGCTGTGCTGGACATGCCTGATGTGCGTGAACGGCTGGCCGCTGGTGGGGTGTTTCCTGCGCAAAGTAAATCACCTGAAGAATTCGGACAGTTCCTGGCCGCCGAAACCCAGAAATGGGGCAAAGTAGCCCGAGATGCCCGTGCCACAGCGGATTGAAAGGATCCAGATATGAGTCAGAACGCCAGCCCTCAAACAGCGCGCACACCGGGCGCACACCGAGCCCAGAGCGGCGAACATTTTTTTGACCTGGGACAGGTCAACCAGATCATGGGGGGGCCGACTTATTCGCCCGTCTTTGGCGGGTGTGTTGAGGGTGACCGGATGATCGTCGCCGTCATGCGCGCCCCGGCCGGCAAGCACGCCGATTTGCACAACCACCCCAACGAGCAGTGGATCTATATTTTAGAAGGCCATCTTGAATTCACCATTGACCATCAGACCCGCACTGTGGGCCCAGGTGGATTGATCTACATTCCGGCCGAGGCCTATCACAAGGCGGGAGCAACCCTCGATGGCGACTGTGTGTTTTTCACCTGTAAAGACGCATCGCATGGTCTGCACGGCAATAAATTGACCTGATTCAGCCCCCTCACCGCCCGACTTTAGCTTTTGATCTGGAGTTTTTATGGCAACCTCCCCGCACCGTTCCCGTCGCCTCGTCTTGACATCTGCTCTGAGCAGTGCCGCGGTCTTGGCCGCCCCGAAGTGGACATGGGCCCAGTCTGCTGATGGCTACCCCAATCGCTCCATCAAATTGTTGGTGCCCTATGCACCCGGGGGAGCCACCGACATCATTGCTCGACTGTTGGCTATCAAGCTGGCCGATGCATTGGGCCAGGGGGTGGTGGTCGAAAACAGGCCAGGTGCTTCGGGCAACATTGCCCTGGAAGCGGCGATCAAAGCGCCACCCGACGGGTACACGCTCTTTGTGGGTAATGTGACGACCAACGCCATCAATGAAACCACCATCGGCACGGTCAAACCGTCGCGCGACCTGATCGGCATCACCCGTTTGGTGGAAATTCCGCATGTGCTGGCGGTGTCACCGCAAATGCCTGGCACCTTCGATGAATTCATCGAGCTCGTGCGAGCCAATCCGCGCAAATTCAACTTTGGTTCTGCCGGTATGGGCTCATACCCCCACCTCGACGCCATCATATTGAACACCAAGGCCAAATTGCAATTGGTTCACGTGCCCTATAAAAACGGAGCTGCTGGCATTATTCCGGCTTTGCTCGCCAACGAGATCATGGTGTCATTCATCAACATGTCTTCTGTGCTTGAACACCTTCGCGCAGGCAAGATCAAGGCTGTGGCGGTCGTGCCCTCCACCCGCCTGGCCGAATTACCACAAGTGCCGACACTGACCGAGTTGGGTTACCCGAATGTGGGTACCAATGCCTGGCAAGCGCTGTTTGCGCCTGTCGCCACGCCCAAACCAATACAGGACAAATTGTTTGCGGCCGTCCACAAAGTGATGAATAGCAGCGATGTCCAAGAGAGGCTGCAAAAGGGCATGATGACCCTGGCCTTGTCCAACTCGCCACAAGAATGGACCGATTCGGTCCGACAACAAACTCAGCAATGGGCTGAGGTCGTGCGCAGCAACCAAGTCAAAATCGACTGAGGCGATATCGTCTGATTGCTGCGGGACTGCCAAGATTGACTAAAAAAGTACGGCCGCTTTTCACTTGGCATGGTGCGGCCTGAGACACTCCACAAGGCTCCTCAGGCTCAGATGCGAAGTGAGCAAGGTGCCTGGGGGTGACCCGGGCAGGACGCGAAGGTTCAGCCCTTGGGGATGATGGGCAGCAACAGGTGCGAGGGATACTCGGGGCCTGAGTGGATCGTGTTGGTGCCGGTGTTGTAGTCGGCGTGGTAATGCATGTAGCCCGCGCTGCCCAAGCCATCGCGGGGTTGGATGTCGACGCGCAGACGATGCCCCTTTGCAAAAACCATCGAGGTCGGCCAGATCTCGACTTGCACTTCAACGATCTCGCCCGGTATCAGGTATTGACGGCGTTGGTGTCGATGGTAGGGCCGGTAGGGAAGGGTTTTTTGCGGATCGAGTTCTCGGTGCGAGGCGCGCAACCAACCTTTGGCAACCGGCACGGGCGAGCCTTGCTGACCTGTTTCCAGGATCTCTTCTCCCTTCTCATCGTAATGGCGCAGGGTGATAAAGATGTCCATGTCCTCACTGCTGCTCGAAACAAAGAGCAACGCGGCCAAAGGTCCAGTGATTTCGGTGTCTTCACTCATGGGCGCAGTCCAAACGCTGATGCCCATGTCAGGTTTGATGCCCCCGCCCATCACCTGGGACGAGGCGGCTGATGAAGATCCCATCGATCCTTTGGTGAGCACGGGATAGGTGCAAGAGGCGTTACCGCCCGGAATGTGGGGTGAGAGTTCGCCTTGGCGCGGCCCCTCAGCCGAGCTGGGGGTGCTTTTCAAGTCCAGGTAATACCGAGTCCATTGGGTGCGCTGAAGTGGCCATTCCTGCTCATGGCGCCAAACCACCTTGTCTTTGCCATGGCGAATGGCCAGCTTGACTGGGGGCTCTTTCATGATGCCGTTGTCGATGTCTTTGAGCCAGTGGTCGAAGAAACGCAGTTGATCTGCCCGGCCCTCTTCTGTGTAGAAAGCATGCACATGCGAGCCCGAGTGGATGCGCAGTTTGCGGTTTGGATTTTGAGACACCATGTAGGCCTCAGTGTTGCCGCGCAGGTGCAAACCAAAGCCAGTCCAATTGCCGACAGAATAAAAGGGTACGTCGATGCGACTCCAGTCGGCGGTCGAACCAGTCAACGCGCCATTGTCCAAATTATTCTGTAACCAACGGTCCAACACGTTGATCATCCAGGGGTTAGGTTGTTGCCTTGAGGCGCGACCCAGATGGTGGTGCAGCAAGTGCGCCGTGAACCAGTTGGTCATAAAAATGTTCAAGATGCCACCGTGGTAGAGGGCGTCTCGGTAAATGTCGGCAAAACCTTCCCAGGGGATGATGGCCTTGAGTGAGGGCGGTCGAAGGTTGGCAACGAACCATTGATTGATGGCGTAGTAGGAAATGCCGCTGGTCCCGACTTTGCCATTGCACCAAGGCTGCTGTGCCGACCATTCGATGGCATCATAAAAATCGATGGCTTCAGCCAACGACCAAGGATCGTATTGTCCCGGCGAGTGGCCACTGCCTCGGCCGTCTACCCGAATCGCTATATAGCCTTTGGGCACCCACCACAGGGGATTGACGGTTTCCCAGTTCATGTAATCGTTGCCGGGTTCTTCCAGATCGGGCGGCGTGACCCACACTTTTTCTTTTTGATAGGGCCCCAAGTTCATGATGACTGGGTAACGACCAGCCTTGGACGGTCGAAAGACATCGGCTTTGAGCAAGCTGCCGTCGCGCATGGGGATGTCGACATCGCGTTCCAGGATGATGTCTTCGTTGACTTGGATCAGTTGGGTGGGGAAATGCATGGTTTATACAATCAAGTGGCCTGAGAGCAGCAAGAGCACTTCATTATTGGTGGCCTGATCAACAATGAAACAGGGTTATCCCCAGGCCTATGGCTTGGCGAGCCTGTTGAGCCACTGCATGGGCCTCAGGCCATCGCATGAGGCACCATGGCCTGTTGCACCGATTGCCGCACGATGCGACTCAGATGGCGTATCGCCGCTAGGTCAGCGTTGTCGGTGCGTGAGGCCAGCACCAGCATGCGCTCAGGAATGGGTGATCGCAACGGAATGGCCGTCAACCGGCCTGCTTGCAGGTCTTCCCAAAACGCACTTTGCGGCACCACGGTCATGACCGCCCCGGTGCTCAGCAGACTGCGGATGGTTTCGATGGACTCGACCTCAGCCAACAAATTGAAACGACGGCGGGGGCCTTTTTGCGCACCAGTCACCAAAGTCAACATGCCGGGCGTGATGACCAGCGGCAAGGCGCTGAGATCGCTGACGGTCAGCGACTTGGGGCGTGGCATCACCTCAGGTCTCCCAACCAGGCACAGGGGCTCGGAGAGTAAGGGTTGCATGCTGAGTTGGTGCGAGCCCACGGGGTTGGTCAGGATGGCGATGTCCAAGGCGCCGGTCAGCAATTGCTCGTGCAAACGGGCACTGCGTGCCTCGACCACGCGAAGTGAAACCTCGGGCAGTTCCAGCATGCATTGCCCAAGCACCGCCGGCATGAGCACCCGAGCCAAGGTGGTGGTCGAGCCCATGGCGATCAGCCCTCGGGGTTGCTTGCCCAGGGCGGTGAGTTCATGGCGGGCGCGTTCGACCTCGTCGACGATGCGTCGGCTGTATTCCAGAAATTCTCGTCCGGCAGTGGTGAGCTGAACACCACGAGGTAAGCGACTGAACATACGCACGCCGAACTCATCTTCCAACTGCTTGATGTGACGAGTCAGGGCCGGTTGAACGATGCCCAGTTGCTCGGCAGCCCTAGTGATGTTCCCGCAGGTGGCTACGGTCATGAAAAAGCGGATGCTTTTGAGTTCCATCGACTGCGTCCTTGCCATCAAAATAAATGATGGGTGTATTCTCGCAAAAGTATTGGTGCTGCGCACAGTGGCTTTTTATGATGATCCCAATGCCACTTAATGGCTTGCGCTCAAGGAGAACCGTCATGTGCTTACTCAAATGCAACCGTCTTGTTGCGGGTTGGATGGCCCTCATCGCCTTGTTGGTTATGAACACCGCTTGGGCCCAACCATTTCCGAGCCGACCGATCACCATGATCTTGCCTTTCGGGGCCGGTGGCACCAGCGATGTGTTGATGCGCATGATTACCCCTGATTTGTCCAAAGCCTTTGGTCAAAATGTGGTCATCGAGCACAAGGTCGGAGCCAATGGCTCGATCGCCGAAGAGTTTGTCTCGCGTTCCAAAACCGATGGGCACACGATGTTGGTGACGTCGACCTCGATTGCGACCAACCCCTCGATGATGACCCTGGCTTGGGATCCGCAAAAAGCCTTCATGCCAGTGACGCTGATCACCTCTGTGCCACTCGTGCTGGCAGTGAATCCTCAGTTGAAGGCACAAAACGTTCGCGAATTCGTCGAGTTAGCCAAGCGAAGCCCCGGTGGTTTGAATTTCTCTTCTTGGGGCAACGGCAGCATCGGCCACTTTGCTGGCGAGAACCTGAAGATCACGGCGCAAGTCAAGCTCAATCACATCCCTTACAAGTCGACCGCCCAAGCCCTGAACGATGTGCTGGGCGGCCAAGTAGACGCCATGTTTCCGACCTTGCCTTTGGCTTTGCCGCACATCAAGGCGGGCAAGTTACGCGCCTTGGGTTTGACCTCCCCTAGCCGATCGAGCCTCGCCATGGACATTCCGACCATGGCAGAGACGGGCTTTCCGAACAACGAGATCGAAACCTGGTTCGCGGTCTTTTTACCGGTTGGAACTGATCCCGCCATCGTGCAAAAGACCTACGACACATTCAAGACTGTGCTGAACCAGTCCGATGTCAAGCAACGCCTGGAGAGCCAGGGCTTTCGCCCCATCGCCAACTCGCCTGATGAGTTGGGTCGTTTTCTGACGTCTCAAATTGAGTGGTATTCAAGGCTGATCAAGTCGGCCAACATCAAGGCAGATTGAGGTAGAGCCCCCGTGACCCGTCTGCAAATTGGCGGCAACGACTCGGTGGCCGAGGTGCTGGCCAAAACGACTTTGGCCCGGCAATGGCTGGATTCACCAGCCATCGATGCCGGCCAAAGTGCTCATACCCTGCGCGTTAGCGCCCACATACCCGAAGCCTCCCCGGCGGTTCAAGACGTCTTCGTGCCATCGTTCAGGCGCTTATTGCACATGACCCAGGGCAAGGTGGGCACAAAATCGGTTTGGGGCGGGGCTTTGCACCCCGAGCGCCAGGGCATCGAGGCCCTGCGCAGCGGCTTGACTGATCTGTGTCCGGTGTATTCAGCCTGGGACCCCAAGCTGTTTCCCGCAGCTCAAGCATTGAGTTTGCCCTTTTTATTCGACAGCGCCGAAGCGGCCACCCATGTATCCGAGCAGTTGTACCGCAGACATTTCAGCGCCGATTTTGAAGGGCAAGGGGTGCTGATGGGGCGCATGGTGGCCACCAGCGAGTACAACCTGTTCAGTCGAACACCCATGGCTTCTTTGTCGGACCTGGCCGGACAACGGGTGGCTTGCAGCGATGGTCTAGAGTCGCGAATTTTCGCGGCCCTGGGTGCGGTTCCTGTTGCGTGTAGCACGCCCGAGGCCAAGCGCCGTTTTGTCGAAGGCGATGTGGCTGCGGTGTCTATTTCTGACAGTGCCGCGTTGACCGTTGGCCTGTTTCATCGCGCTCGCTACAGAACGCAAGCCAATCTCGTTCGGGTGAATTTGGAATACGGTTTGTCAACAGCATTCTGGCAGCGTTTACCTGCCGAACACCGCGCGCTTTTCAATGCGTGGTTACGGGCACTGGCCCAAGCCGGCGCGCAACTGTTTTATGGCCTGACCGGTGCCCAGGCCCGCGAGGAGTTTGCCCAAGCTGGCATTGAGTTCATTGAACTCGATCCAGCGGAAGAAAAGCGCTGGCGCCACAAAGTGGCTTCAGTTGAAATGGCTTTACGCGACGAATTGACCCAAGCTGGGCGTGACGCTCAGGCCTTGCTGTCCGATCTTTATCAAGCCGCTGAGGCCGTTCGAGGCCTCAACAGCGACGAGTTGATGTCCATGGCCTTGAACCAACCCTTCACCGACTTGTTGCCTTGTCTTGACTCATGAATGCTTTGCCCTGTGTCGGTATTGTGGGATTAGGTCTGATGGGACAGGCTTTTGCCCAACGCTTGCTCGCGGCTGGTTACCCGGTGCTGGGGCATGATGTGCGGCCGACCCCCAATTTGCCGGCGGGGCTGACTCGGATGGAGAGTTTGGCCGACATGGTCAATCAGGTCGAATTGGTCTTGTTGGCGGTGTTCGATACAGCTCAAGTGGCAACGGTGGTGTGTGGTCCTCAGGGCTTATTGGCCCTATCCAGTGCCCGACCCACCGTGTTGTGTTGCAGCACCTGCGACCCCGATGGTCTGGCAGCGGTTGCGCATCAAGCCCAGCAGCAGGGGATGCCTTTCATCGAACTGCCGTTTTCTGGCACCAGCTTTCAGGTGGCGCGTGGCGAAGGGGTGGGCTTGATGGGCGGAGATGGCGCTGTGATCGAGCGATGGGCGCCGGTCCTTGATGTGCTGTGCCCCCGCCGCGAGCATGTGGGGGGATTTGGCGACGCCAACCGGACCAAGCTGGCCGTGAACCTGGTGTTGGGATTACACCGAGCGGCTTTGGCTGAAGGCCTGATGTTCGGGCGCCGCATGGGTTTGGATCCGGCCAAGTTGTTGCACACCTTACAAAACTCGGCGGCGGCCTCTAGCGTGATGGGGGTCAAAGGGCGTTTGATGGTGGAACGGTGCTACGAGCCGCCGCAAAGCCGAGTCGATCAAAGTTTGAAAGATTTCAAATTGATTGCCGATTTGGGAGCACAGCGCGGGCAACCCCTGCCGCTGGCCGATGTTTACATCGATTTGCTGCAGGATTGCGCGCAGCGCGGCGAGTCGCATTTGGACAACGCGATCATCCAGGAAGCGATAGCTCGCTTAGGTACGCAGGAGACCCTATGCTGAAACCGATGGCACACCCGCTGACTTCGCAGCCTTTGAAAATTCGCCGAGCCGATGGTTTTGGCTTGCGACTGCCAATGAAAAAACCGGTGCTGATGGCCGGCGTTCGGCTGGAGTTCTCCGAGAATTGGTTGATCCGTCTGGAGGCCGACAATGGGTTGGTCGGTTGGGGTGAGGCCAGTTCGGCACCTAACCATGGCGGTTCTACCGTGGCCGACATGAAGCAAGGTTGGGCCCAGGTGCAATCCTCACTGGCAGGTGCCGACGCCATGCGTCTGGGTGGACTGACTCACCAGTTGAGCCCGAAGGTCAAAGTAGGCAAAAGCGTCATGGGCGCGCTGGACATGGCCCTCTATGACTTGGTGGGTCGCCACTTGGGCGTGCCAGCGCATGTGCTCTTGGGCGGCCAGCGACGAGACGCTGTCGCCCCCTTGTGGTTGTTGGGCACTGGCAAACGGGACACCGATTTGATTGAAGCGCAGCAGCGCTTCGCTGAGGGCTATCGCTTCTTCAAGCTCAAAGTGGGTGTGCGACCCCTGGCCGAGGAAATCGAGATGGCCTTGGCCTTGCGTTCCATCTTGGGAGCAGACTTGCGTTTGTGCGCCGATGCCAACATGGGCATGAACGCCGATCAGGCCATCGCCTACGCTCGCGGCGTGCAAGAGGCGCGTCTGGAATTTTTCGAACAACCGCTTCCTCGCGAAGACCTGGATGGATTGCAGCGACTGATCGCCACTGGTTTGATCGATGTGGGGCTGGACGAGTCAATCACCTCGGTGCAAGACTTGATCGCGCATGCGGCCTTGGGGGCGGCGGGCGGATCGCTAAAAACCTTGAAACTGGGCGGCATGAGTGGCGTGGTGGCAGCGGCCCAGGTCTGTGAGGCGCATGGACAGCGCATCAATCTGGCCGGCAAGATCGCTGAGACCTCAATTGCCTCGGCAGCGGTCATTCATCTGGCTGCGGTATTGCCCAATGTCGACTGGGGAGTGAGCCCCAGTCAAGCCTACTTGGTGGAAGACGTGACCGACCAACCGCTGAGCGAGCAGGACGGTAGGTACCCGGTATCTCAAGCGCCCGGTTTGGGCGTTCAGGTCAACGAGGCTGTCGTGAGCCGTTTTGCATTTTGCTGAGGACGGACATGATTCAAGCTGCCTTATTGGGTTTTGGATGGTGGGGGCAAAACATCGCCCGAGCTGTGCAGGGCAAGAGCGATCGTTTGCGCTTCAAGGTGGCTGTCACCAAAGACCCACTGTCGACTCAGCACATCGCCGACAGCCTGGGTTTGCCGCAGGTCACCGACGAGATGGCGGTGTTGGCTGATCCAGAGATTGAAGCTGTGGTTCTGGCTACGCCGCATTCCCTGCATGCCCCGCAGATCATCGACGCCGCGCAAGCCGGCAAGCATGTATTTTGCGAAAAGCCCCTGGCCCTCAATCATGTCGATGCGTTGCGGGCCATCGAGGCGTGCCGCACGCGGGGCTTGACTTTGGGTTTGGGGCAAAACAAGCGCTTTTGGCCGAGCATGGTCAAGTTGCGCGAGGTCGTCGCCAGTGGCGTCCTGGGCGAGGTTTTGCACCTCGAAGGGCACTACAGCAATGACCACTCCAGCAAATTTTTCTCTGATTGGCGCTCCTCTCCTGCCGAATCGCCCGCTGGAGGGTTGACCGGAACAGGCATCCACATCGTCGATGCATTTGTCGGCCTGGCAGGTCCTGCGCGGCGGGTCAGGGCGCAGGTGCACATCACCCGCAACGGCCCCGACCCGCGCGATGCGACCTCGGTGATGATCGAGTTTGCCTCCGGCGTACAAGGCTACTTTGCCATGGTGCGTGCCACACCGCTTTATTGGCGGGTGCATGTGTTTGGTGATCGGGCGTCGGTCGAGGCGTTGGGCGAGAACGAAGTGGTCGTGCGTCATCTTGGAGGGCGCGTCGAGCGCTACACCTACCCGCCAGTGGATTCCTTGCGGGTCGAACTCGATGCCTTCGCTGACGCCATTCCGAAAGCGGGGCGCACGACCCAACCCTACCCCATCAGCTTGGCCGAGATGGGTCACGGCATCGCTTTGTTTGAATCCATCGTGACATCAATTGAAACGCTTCAAACTGTGGAGGTTCCCCAATGAAAACGCTTTGCTTACCAGGCCTGATACGCCGTTGGACCATGGGCGTGCTAGCCGGCTTCGTTTGGGCCGTCGCGCCGCTCTGGGCACAAGATGCATTTCCCAACGGTCCCATCACCTTATTGGTACCCAATCCGCCAGGGGGAGCCTCCGACATCAACGCACGCATTTTGGCCGAACCTTGGTCTGCGGTGCTCAAGCAACCCGTGGTCGTATTGCACAAACCTGGCATGGGAGGGGCAATTGGGGCAGCGCAAGTGGCCAAAGCCAAGCCCGATGGGCAAACGGTGTTGATGGCCCTTTCGTCGGTGGTGGTTGCCCCCGAGGCTGAAAAAGTCTCAGGCCGAAAGCCTTTGTATGAGATGGACCAACTCGAACCCATTGCTTTGCTCTCGGGCGATCCCATGGTGGTTTTGGTGCGGGCCGATTCGCCTTGGCGCACCCTAGCCGATATGGTTAAGGCGGCCAAAGACAAGCCCGGGTCCATCAATTACTCTTCGTCCGGTAACTTTGGCCCCATCCACCTGTCTGTGGAGATGTTGGCCCATCAGGCCGGTATCAAGCTCACCCAGGTGCCTTTCAACGGCGGTGGGCCATCGCTACTGGCTTTATTGGGGGGGCAGGTTGAGATGACCACAGCCGCGCCTGCTGTCGCCTTGGCTCAGATCCAATCGGGCAAGGTGCGTCCCTTGGCCACTTCTGGCACCAAGCGTTTACAGATTTTGCCCGACGTGCCCACCTACCGCGAGGCGGGATACGACGCCGAATACCACATCTGGGCTGGGCTGTATGCACCCTCTGGCACGCCGCCTGCAGTGATTGCCGCTTTGCGCGACAGCGTGGGCAAAGCCGTGCGCAGTGGAGCCATCGCCGCCGCGATGCAAAAGCAGTCGATCATCTTTGATTACCGCGATGCACCTGAATTTGCCCGCTATTCCGAGGAAGACCGGGTGCGCATGACGCGCGTGGTGCGCGCCATCGGCAAGATTGATTGATTGTCAGTTTTACAACGAAGGAGAAGCCTGTGAGTGAGAAGAAAAGGAAGTACAAGGACATTTTGTTCGAAGTCAAAGATCAGGTGGCTTGGATCACCATCAATCGCCCTCGCGTGATGAACGCGTTTCGCGAGCAAAGCCTCGATGAAATGATCGATGCGGTCAAGTCGACCCGCGAAGACCCCTCGATCGCCTGCATCGTGTTTCAGGGTGCGGGCAACCAGGCTTTTTCCGCCGGTGGTGATTTTTACGCCATGAAGCGGCTGAATTTCACCAACGCCTCCATGTGGAATGATCGCATGCTGGGGTTGGCCATGGCCATCCGAGGCGTGCCGATTCCGGCGATCGCCAAAGTCAACGGCTGGTGCATGGGCGGCGGTCATGAATTGGCGCTGTGGTGCGACTTGGTGATTGCCTCGGAAAAATCTATGTTGGGCCAAACAGGCGCCAAAGTGGGCGCTTGCCCGACGGTGGGTGCTACTCAATACCTCCCGCGCATCATTGGCGAGCGTTTAGCGCGCGAGATGATTTTCTTGGCGCGCCGTTTCACCGCCGCCGAAGCTGAAAAAATTGGTCTGATCAACAAATGCGTGCCCGAGGACAAACTCGACGAAGAAACCCTGGCCTGGTGCGAAACCATCAAGGGTCACAGCAGCCAGACCATCCGCATGACCAAAAAGAGCTTGAACATGGAGTCGGATCAACTCTACGGTTCGTGGCAGCAAGGCATGGAGTTGTTGGCTCACGTCTGGGGCTCGGAGGAAAGCCTCGAGGGCATGAACGCCTTTTTGGAAGGCCGCAAGCCCGACTTCCAGAAGTTTCGCATGCGCAATAAAAAGGCCTTGGAGGAGTACTTGGACGGTTTCCACCGTCACCTTAACGCACCGCCAGACATGCGCAATTTCCCGCAAGACTGATGACGGCTTCAGGCGTGCAACCCTCAGGAGCTCTGGCCGGGTTACGGGTGCTGGATTTGACCCGCGTGCTGGCTGGGCCTTGGTGTGGGATGTTGTTGGGCGATCTGGGCGCCGAGGTGATCAAGGTCGAGTCGGTGGGCTCGGGCGATGACACACGCGCCTGGGGGCCGCCCTTTGTTGGTGGCGAATCGGCCTATTTCCTGGGCTGCAATCGCAACAAGCGGGGGGTGTGCATTGACTTCTCCCAACCCGATGGCAAGGCCTTGCTGGGCCGCATGCTGTCCAGTGTGGATGTGGTGCTCGACAACTTCAAGACCGGGACGCTGGCCCGGTGGGGTTTTGACGATGCTTGGTTTGAGCAGCGTGCGCCCCAAACCGTTCGATGTTCGATCACCGGGTATGGCGAAGACGGCCCCGATGCCCAACTACCAGGTTACGACTTCATTTTGCAGGCCGAATCGGGCTTGATGAGCATTTGCGGAATGCCAGATGGGGGGGCCACCAAGTATGGGGTAGCCATTGTCGATCTGGCCACAGGCATGATGGCGGCCAACGCCGTTCAGGCGGCCCTGATCGCCCGATTCAGAACGGGTCGTGGCCAAAAGGTCGAGGTTTGTCTGTTTGACACCGCCATCGCTTTGCTGGCCAATGTGGGCAACAGCCATTTGGCGACCGGCAAAGAGGCCTCTCGCTACGGCAATGGGCACCCTACCATCGTGCCCTACACCACGTTTGACTGTGCCGATGGCCCGATCGCGATTGCCGTGGGAAACGACAATCAATTTGCCCGACTGGCTCAACTCCTGGGGCAGCCTGAGTGGGCGACAGATCCCAGGTTCGCGCGCAATGCCGATCGGGTGGTGAATCGTCAGGCGATTGAGGAGCGGGTCGCGGCTGCAACGGCCCATTGGAAGAGCGAAGCCTTGATCACAGCCATGCGAGCCGACGGGATTCCCTGCGGGCGGGTGAATTCGGTTGCCCAGGCACTGGCCAATCCGCATACGTTGGCCCGGCACATGGTGATCATGGCCCAAAGGGCCGATGGTCAGGTGGTCAAAAGCTTGGCCAGCCCGATGAAGATGAAGGATACCCCATTGCAAGTCCGGCTCACCCCGCCGCACCTGGGTGAACACACCCGCGAGGTTTTGATCGTTGAATTCGGATGCACCCAGGCGCAGGTCGATGAGTGGATGCGCAAGGGCGTGGTGGCCTAGGGAGACATCATGGTCAATGCTTTGAGTCATGTCAGCTTGGTGGTACCCAATCTCGAGAGCGCCAGCGAGCGAGTACGGCAACTGTTTGGCTTGAGCGTGGGGCCGGTGATGGTCAATGCGCAGCAGGGCGTGCGCATGGTCTATATCGAGCTGGGCAATGCACGCCTGGAGTTGATGGAGCCGCAGCCCAGCAACCCGGCCCTGATGCGTTTTTTGGAAAAGCACCCTCAGGGCGGCTTGCATCACGTTTCGTTCGAAGTCGATTCGGTGGCGCAGGTCTGCGCTGACTTGCAAGCCCAAGGGGTGTCAAGCATCAGCGCGCCGCAGGCGCTCAATGTGCACGGGCAACCGATCGCATTCATTCATCCGCGTGATTTTTTGGGCGCCTTGTTGGAGCTAGAAGAGCCACATGCAAAGCCAGTTGAATGACTGTCCCCGAACTGGGTGTGGACTCATTCTGGCTTGACACCCGATTCTTTTACCACGACCGACCATTTGGCGATTTCACTGCGGATGTACTGACCCAGTTGTTGTGGGGTGCTGGTGCGCAATTCAAAACCAGAGGCCAAGAGTCGCTCGCGCAACTCAGGGTCTTTGAGGGCATTGGCCAAATCGGCGTTTAGGCGATCGATCACGGCGGATGGGGTCCCAGCCGTGGCGACAACAGCGTAGACCAATTCCACTTCATAGCCGGGCAGGGTTTCAGCCACCGTGGGCACGTCGGGTGCCAGGTTGGTGCGCTGCGGGCTGGTAACGCCCAAGGCCGTCAGTCGTCCTGCTTTGACGTGGTTGAGCACCGACGGCGTACCCACCATGGCCAGTTGCACCTGACCTCCCAAGACGTCTTGTAACGCCGGTGCCGCTCCCTTGTAGGGCACGTGCACTATTTGTATGTCGGCCGCCTTTTTGAGTAACTCACCTCCCAGGTGCAAAGGGGTGCCTGAACCTGAGGAGGCGTAGTTGTATTTGCCGGGATTGGCCTTGGCCAGTTTGATGAGATCTGGCAAGGTTTTGGCAGGCACTGATGGGTGAGCCACCAAGGCCAGCGATGAGGCGGCGACCAAACTGACAGGGGCAAAGTCTTTGACAGTGTCGTAGCTGAGTTTGGGATACATGGTCTCGTTGATGGCTTGGGTGCCCACCATCATCAGCAACAGGGTATGACCGTCGGGTGCCGCTTTGGCGACCAGGTCGGCGGCCAAGTTGGTACCCGCACCGGGTTTGTTTTCGACGATCACGGGTTTACCCAGACTGGCCGTGAGTTTTTGACCCAGAGCGCGACCCAGCACGTCCGAGGGCCCCCCAGGCGGAAATGGGATGACCAGACGCACGGACCGTTCAGGGTATAGGGTTTGCCCCCAGGCGGGCAAGGCCATAGCACACCAGGTGAGCAGGACCAGCAGGCCCAGGGTGTGTTTGCTGCGGTGTTTGAGATTCATCGCTTTTTCTTTCTTGGCATAGGGTGGTTGGTGAATGAAGACCAGTTGGTTCGGACACGTTGCATGTTCGTGAAGATATGGAAAACAAGCGTTGCTACCCTCGTGAATAAATAATAGACTAAATCGAGACGCCAGGCCAGTGGCTTGTTCTTCTGTTTGGGCCATCTCTTTCCCTTCGATTTTTCTGGAGTTTGTCAGTGTTCAATCCATTCCAACAACCTGAGTTGATCAAAGCCGAGGTTTTCATGTCCATGCCCGCCAAGTTTCGCAAAAAGCAGCGCTCGGCTTGGTCCGACCCTAATCGGCAAGGAGCCGAGGTCGAGTGTTTCTTGGAGGGTCCCTCGTTCGACCGCGAAGGCAATTTGTGGTTCACTGACATTCCCTTTGGGCGCATCTTTCGCATCACACCCAAGGGCGATTGGGAGTTGGTTACGCAATACGATGGCTGGCCCAATGGCTTGAAGTTTCACAAAGATGGGCGTGCCTTCATCACTTGCTATAAGCAAGGCCTGTTGGTGCTAGATCCCAAAACCGGCAAGATCGAAAACGCACTGGGCTCGATGTTCAGCGAGGGCTTCAAAGGCCTCAATGATTTGCACTTCGCCGCCAATGGCGATCTGTACTTCACCGACCAGGGGCAAACCGGCATTGCCGATCCAACAGGCCGGGTGTTTCGCTTGCGTGCCAACGGACAGTTGGATCGCTTGGCGCTGAATGTGCCCAGCCCAAACGGCATCACCCTGAACACGCAGGAGAAGCATTGCTTTGTCGCCGCCACCCGATCGCAACAGATTTGGCGACTGCCCTTGATGGCCGATGGCAACGTCTCCAAGACCGGGGTTGCGGTGCAATTGTCCGGCGGTGCAGCTGGTCCCGACGGCATCGAAATGGACTCCAAGAACGGTTTGTGGGTGTGCCATTTGGGTGTGGGCGTCTGGCGCTTCAACGACAACATGTTGCCCACCCATTTGGTCTACTCGGAAGACCCGCACCATCACCATTTGGCCAACATCGCCTTTGGCGGCCCAGACCTCAAGACCATGTACATCACCGAATCATTGTCCGGCGATATTTTGATGGCCAAGGTGCCGGTGGCTGGCAAGACCATGTACGGGCTGAGCTGATCACCGCCCCATGAAGTCTCAGACACTGCACACGCAAGTTGAGCTGGCGCTTGGCCAGCGTGTTGCTGTTAACACCCAAGGGCTCTTTGTGAACAATTCTGGATCTATAGCCCTTCAATTGCAGCACGTCTTGGACACATCGCGAGGCCAACTGGTCGAGACATACATGGAATGCGACGCATCTTCAGAATCTGAAGGTGCAAGGGAACTGAACCCCTGAGATAAATTCCAAGATTTACTCAAACGAATAGGACAGGGAAGGCTTTTGAGGTTATCAATATGCAAAGCAGAAAGGATTACAGATGAACAAACGATTTGAACAACGAAGAAAAGTCTTGCAGGCTGCAGGGGCAGCTGCACTGTTGGGTGCACCACAATGGGCTTGGTCTCAGGGGGCATATCCCAACCGACCCATCAAAATCCTGGTGCCTTTCCCACCGGGCAATACCATAGACATCATGGTGCGCTTGCTGCAAAACCACATGGCCGCTTCGTTGGGTCAGAGCATCGTGGTGGAAAACATCGGCGGGGCTGGTGGGCGTATCGGTACGGCGGCGATCGTGCGCGCCAACCCGGATGGATACACCATCGGCGCTGGTCAGTCGGGCACGCTGTGGGTACAACCGCACACCACCAAAGATCCTTCCTATGACGTCGTCAAAGACTTGACCCGCATTGCCGTGACAGTTCGCAACTTCAATGTGCTGGTCAGGAACAACAACACCCCATTCAATAATTTGGCCGAGATGATCGCTTGGGGGCGGGCCAATCCGGGCAAGCTAACTTATGGCTCGAATGGCGAGGGGGGCTTTCCGCACCTGTGGTTTGAGGAAATGGCCAAGTTGGCGGGCCTGAAATTTACCTATGTGCCCTACAAGGGCGCCGCCCAGGTGGCAACCGATCTCATATCGGGCCAGATCATGGTGGCCGGTGATGGCGTCTCGGCCATGGTGCCCTACATCAACAACAACCAGATGAAATTAGTCGCGGTGACCAACGAGAGCCGTGTCAGCCAGTTTCCCGATGCCCCGACCGTTGCCGAGGCTTTGCCCGGTTTTGCAGCCAACGGTGAATTCGGCTATGTGGGTCCTGCCAAGATGCAACCCGAACATGTGCGGGTTTTGAACAAAGCGATCAACGATGCCATCATGTCACCCGAAATTCAAGCGCGCTTGCCCGGCTTGGGCTTGACCGCAATCGCTCAATCGCCTGAGTTTTTCGAACAGTTGTTCCGCTCGCAATATGAGCGTTTTGGCAACATCATCAAATCGATCGGCTATCAGCCCAAGTAAACATGGGTCTACGACGAACCAAGGCCCCATGAGTGGCCTTGGTTCATGAAATTTTGAGGCCCAGCACACGGATAGCGTTTTCGCCCAAGATGTTCAGTCTGTCGTCGTCACTCAGTTCGGGGGTGGACATGATGTGGCCGACCGGGTCCATTTCCCAGGGAATTGGGTGATCGGTGCCCACCATGATTTGGCCAGCGCCGACCTCAGCCACCAGGTGACGAAGTGCTTCGGGCGTGAAGACCAGCGCGTCCATATAGATCTGGCGCACATATTCGCTGGGCTTTTTCTTGAGCACAATATCGGGGTTGCAATTTTGCGGCGAAATGAAGCAGCTTCGGTCCATGCGCGGTGCGTAAGATCCTAGGAAGCCCCCGCCGTGTGCGGCCAAAATTTTCAGTTCAGGGTACTTGTCGAAGATCCCTTCAAAAATCAGTTTTTCCAGTGCAATGGTGGTGTCCAGTGGATTACCAATCACGTTGGCTAACCACCCATTGCCTTTGAAGCGATGCGCCAACTCAGGTGTGCTTTGTGGGTGGATAAAGAGGGTCACGCCCAATTCTTGGGCCTTGGCCAGCACCGGATGGAATTCGGGGTGACAAAAATCGCGCCCGGCCACACTGCCTCCAATGGCGGCTCCGACCAAGCCATATTTTTTGACAGCCTCTTCCAGTTGCTGGACCGCCAAGTCGGGGAACTGCATGCAGATAGAAGCAAAGGCGGCAAAGCGGCGCGGGTGCTGGGCAATCAGTTCGGCCAGGCTTTCGTTATTGATCTTGCAGATCGCTTGGGCGGTTTCGCGATCTTTCTTGTACCAAAAGGGGTTCACGCTGAGCACCTGCATGTCCACCCCCATGCGGTCCATGTCTTCCAGACGTAACTTCAGCGGGTCGGGTTGAGCCAGGAAATGCTCGGCTACCCCTTTGGTCGGGGGCAGAATGCCCGGTGCATCCTCACCCATCAGGTCCAAGCTGGCCTGAAACAGGCAGTGGGTGTGGGTGTCGATGACCTTGGCTTGGCGACCTTTGATCACCACAGGCGCCTTGCCAGGGGCGGCAGCGCCGCCGCCCGCAGGCCCTATGCCGAACACGGGCAACAGATGGCAACCGCAGAATTTCAGGCCGCCAAGGCGGTGTGTGTGACCAAATATGTTTGTCATAGAACCTCCGAAAAGTGTCTCCGGGATGTACCGAGTCTCCATGGTAGGGCGTGTTGGACTTGAACCAACGACCAAAGGATTATGAGTCCTCTGCTCTAACCAACTGAGCTAACGCCCCACGTGTTTGATTGTACCCAGGCGATATCTCGCTAACACCTGCTCAACAGGGGCTTCAGTGGCACAAGGCGTCAACGGCCGCGTGCAGATCCAGGGCCCATTGCCGACGGTCTCGCCCCTGGGCCGCTTGCGGTTGCCCAAAGCGCACACGCGCGGTGAAGGCAGGGGCCCCCAAGGTCCGCAGCACCGACATCACCAGGGTGTCATCGCCCACATACAATACCGCTTGACTCGGCTGCCCATCCGCCTGAACGTACCGCAATCCCACAGGCATCACCGGTGCATGGGCTGAAATGGCGGCTTGAATCAGGTTGGCATGAAACGGCAAGAGCGCCGAGCCATCGCCCGTGGTGCCCTCCGGAAAAATGGCCAGCATGTCGCCCGACTGCAGCGCGGTGGCCATCTGATGCACCACGCGCATGGCGTCTCGGCGCGAGGCGCGCTCGATGAACAGGGTGCCCCCGGCCGCGGCCATGGGGCCAATCAGCGGCCAATGGTGCACCTCCGACTTGGAGACAAAGCGGCAATGTCGCGCGGCATGCACCACCAAGATATCAAGCCACGACAGATGATTGGCCACCACCATCAAAGGCCCTTGTTGCGGCGCCTCGCCCTCAAGATGCAGGGAAATTCCCAGCGCCCGCAGCATCTGACGAGACCAGCGCTGCACCTCGGCTGAGCGCTCAGCGTTGTTGAGCCCGGCAAACTGAACCCGAATGGTCCAGTAACCCACCCCCAGCCGCCACAACACAGCCAGCAGTCGAAACGGGATACGCAGCAACCTCAAGCCGCGTCCTGGTAGGCCAACTGACCGCCTGCCACCGTGGCGCGCACACGACCGGTCATCGACATGCCACTGATCTCAAAGGCAAAGGGCGTGTGCTTGCCCTGGCTGCGCAAGGCCTCGGGGGTCACGCTCCATGGGGCCTGTGGGTCAAACACACACACATCGGCCACGCCACCCACGGTCAATTGACCCAGACCCGTCACGGCCGTGCCGACAGAGGCGGCCAGTATGCGCGCGGGACGGTCGGTCACCACCGACAATGTTTGCGCCAGCGTGAAGCCTTGGGCCTCACCCCACTTGAGCGTCAGGCTGAGCAGCAATTCGAGGCCACTGCCGCCCGGCTCCGCCTCGGCAAAGGGCAGCGCTTTGGCGTCTCCCTCCACCGGCGCATGATCAGACACCAGCGCATCGATGGTGCCATCGGCCAACGCGGCCACCAGTGCATCGCGGTCGCGCTGTTGACGCAGCGGTGGTTGTACCCGAGCACGGCTGTCAAAGTAGCCAATGTCATGGTCCGTCAGATGCAGCGAGTTGATGCTGACGTCGCACGTCAGTGCCAGCCCTTCGGCCTTGGCCTGTCGTATCAACTCCACCCCCGCCGCACTGGAGACGCGGCACACATGCACGCGCGCACCGGTGCTGCGCATGAGGGCGAACAAGGTGTGCAAGGCAATCGTCTCGGCCGCGACCGGCACACCGCTCAAGCCCAGCCGTGTGGCCAGGGGGCCGCTTGCTGCCACGCCTTTGCCCAGGTACGGGTCCTGCGGGCGCAGCCACACGGTGTAGCCGTAGGTGGCGGCATATTGCAGCGCGCGCTGCAGGACCTGGGTGTCCACCACCGCACGCTCGGCCTGACCAAACCCGATGCAGCCGGCCTCGGTCAACTCCGCCATCTCGGTCAACACCTGACCTTCCAGACCCCGGGTCAAGGCCCCCAGGGGAAAGAGACGAGCGCGGTGCAATTTTTCTGCGCGGAATTTGAGCATCTCCACCAGGCCGGGTTCGTCCAGCACGGGGTCGGTGTCGGGCGGACACACCAGGCTGGTGACGCCTCCCGCCACAGCCGCCGCCATTTCTGAGGCCAGCATGCCTTCGTGTTCAAACCCCGGTTCGCGCAAGCGCGCGCACAAATCCACCAAACCCGGCGCCACGATACAGCCCGTGGCGTCGATGGTGCGTTGTGGTGAAAAATCGGCGGGCACTGAGCCCACCGCCACGATGCGTCCCGAGGCTATCGCCACCTGCCCCACCTGGTCCAGGCCACTGGCTGGGTCGATGATGCGTCCGTTGTTGATCAGTAGTTTCATCGGGAGTCTTTCTGCTTCATGCCTCGTTGCCGGCGACGATGGACATCACCGCCATGCGTACAGCGATCCCGAAGGTGACCTGGGGCAGGATCACGCTTTGCGCGCCATCGACCACGGCAGAGTCAATTTCCACGCCGCGGTTGATCGGCCCGGGGTGCATCACGATGGCATCGGGTTTGGCCAATTGCAGTTTTTCGGGGGTCAGGCCAAAGCCTTTGAAATATTCTTGACTAGAGGGCAGCAGCGCGCCGCTCATGCGCTCGTTTTGCAAGCGCAGCATGATGACCACGTCACACCCCTTGATGCCCTCCTCCAGCGTGTGGAACACCCGCACCCCCATGTGCGAGAGGTCGGTGGGCACCAGCGTCTTGGGCCCCACTACACGCACCTCGGCACAGCCCAGGGTGGTGAGGGCATGGATGTCAGAGCGGGCCACACGCGAGTGCAACACATCGCCGACGATGGCCACGGTGAGGTTGGAAAAATCTTTTTTGTAGTGCCTGATGGTGTACATGTCCAGCAAGCCCTGCGTGGGGTGGGCATGGCGACCGTCGCCGGCGTTGATCACGTGCACATGGGGCGCCACGTGCTGGGCAATCAGGTACGGCGCGCCCGACTCGCTGTGTCGCACCACAAAAACATCAGCGGCCATGGCACTGAGGTTGGCAATGGTGTCAAGCAAGGACTCGCCCTTGCTGGCCGAGGAGCGCGCGATGTCGAGGTTGATCACATCGGCGCTCAGGCGCTTGGCGGCAATCTCGAAGGTGGTGCGGGTGCGGGTGCTGTTTTCAAAGAACAGGTTGAAGACGCTTGTGCCACGCAACAGCGGCACTTTTTTGACTTCGCGATCACTCACCGACACAAACTGCGAGGCGGTGTCCAGGATATGCGTGAGGATGTCACGCGAGAGCCCCTCGGTGGACAGCAAATGGATCAGTTCACCGTTGCGATTGAGTTGGGGGTTGCGTTTGTACAGCACCTTCAGGACTCCAGGGAAAATTGAAAGCGGCCTTGGTCGTCACGCGCCAGGGCGAGCAATTGGGTGGCCGGCAGCGCCACCCGCGCGGCCGCAAAATCCGCCTGCACCGGCAGCTCGCGCCCGCCGCGGTCCACCAGAACCGCCAGTTGCACGTTGGCCGGGCGGCCGTAATCGAACAACTCGTTCAACACGGCGCGCAAGGTGCGCCCGGTGTAGAGCACGTCATCGAGCAACAGCACATGCGCGTCTTCCACCGTGAACGGCAAACGTGTTTGCTCGCTCTTGGCAAGCCCGCGACGGTCAAAGTCATCGCGGTGCATGGAGGATGAAATGGCACCCGCCTCGCCAGGCAACTTCAAATCGCGCTGCAACCGCTCGGCCAACCAGGCTCCGCCCGAGGTCACCCCCACCAGTCGGGTGTTGGTGCTCAGCAGGGCTTGCACCCCGCGGCGCAGTTCAAGGTAGAGGGCTTCGGCATCAAGGGCCAGGGATCCGGTGTTCATGGTGTCCTCATGGAAGGGCAAGGTCATTGCGCAGAAATTGTTCCAGGATGATGCAGGCCGAAGCAGCGTCCGCATCCTGGGCCCCCTGGGCCAGGGCTTCGGTGGTGCTGTAGCGTTCATCCACTTCAAACACGGGCAGCCCAAAGCGTTGCCGCAACTCGCGCGCAAAGCGACGGGCAAACCGGGTGTTGTCGTGCTCGGCACCATCGGGGTGAAATGGGACACCCACCACCAGGGCCTGGGGTTGCCAGGTGTCGATGTGACGCGCCACCAGCGGCCAGCGACGTTCGCCTTCAGCCTGGATCGTGCCCTGGGGCTCAGCACGACCGAGCCAACGGCTGGCGAAGGCCACGCCCGTGCGCTTGCGCCCCACGTCAAAAGCCAAAAAGGTTTCAGGCCGCGCCGTGTTCATGGCCTGACCTGCTGCGCTCATGCATGCCCCGCATCGGGTGAGAGCATCCACGACTGCAGACCCAGCAAGGACAAGGCGCGGTCGTAACGCTGGTCAATGGGGGTGTCGAAGATCACCAGCGGGTCGGCCTGCACCGTGAGCCAGCTGTTCTCGGCAATTTCAGACTCGAGCTGACCTTGCCCCCAGGCCGCGTAGCCCAACGAGATCAGCACGCGGCGCGGCCCGGCCCCGGTGGAGAGGGCCTCGAGCACATCGCGCGAGGTGGTCATCTCCAGACCGCCGGGGATGGTCATGGTGGAGGCATAGATGGATTCGTTGGACGTGTCGTCCTCGGGTTTGAGCGACTCGTGCAGCACAAAGCCGCGCTCGGTGTGGACCGGGCCACCTTGGAACACCGGCACCTGAGAGAGATCTTCCCGGCGCAAGGGCAGATCGACTTTGTCGAACAAGCTCTTGAGGGTCATGTCGCTGGGCTTGTTGATCACCAGCCCCAGCGCCCCGCGCTCGCTGTGCTCGCACAGGTACACCACACTGCGGGAGAATGACTCGTCCGACAACCCGGGCATTGCAATCAAAAAATGATGCGTCAGGTTGACGGAGGCAGAATCAGAGCTCATGCACCGATTTTAAGGGCGAACATGTCCCCCCCTCACAACCCGACGCTGACCCAAGGCCTGATGTGGTTTCGCCGCGATCTGCGCGCCCACGACAACCACGCGCTGTACCAGGCGCTGTCACGCTGCGCCCAGGTGCATTCGGTCTTTGTGTTTGACCGCGACATTCTGTCGCCCTTGCCCCGTGCCGACCGGCGGGTGGAGTTCATCCGCGAGTCGCTGGTGGCGCTCGACGCCGAGCTGCACGCCTTGGGTGCACAGCCCGGGGCTGGCCTGATCGTGCGCCATGGCACGGCTGCTGAGGAAATCGCTCGCCTGGCCAAGGCGCTCGGGGTGCAAGCGGTGTTTGCCAACCACGACGACGAGCCCCAGGCCCTGGCCCGCGACCATCAGGTGCGGGGTCGTCTGGCCGAGCTCGGCATCAGCTTCGAGACCTTCAAGGACCATGTGGTGTTTGAGCGCAGCGAGGTGATGACGCAGGCGGGCCGCCCCTATGGCGTTTTCACCCCCTACAAGAACATGTGGCTCAAGCAGGTTCGAGACACCGACCTGCAAGCCCACCCGGTGGGCCGACACGTGCGCGCCCTGGCCCCGCGCCCCGAGGGCTTTCGCCAAGGCATTCCCAGCCTGAAAGCCATCGGCTTTGAGCCCACCAACCTGGGCGAGCTGCATATCTCCAGCGGCAGTGCCGGCGGACGGGCCCTGTTCGAGGACTTCACCACCCGCATGGACCGCTACCACGAGACGCGCGACTTCCCCTCCAAAAAAGGGCCGAGCTACCTGAGCGTTCACCTGCGGTTTGGCACCGTGTCCATTCGCGAACTGGCCCTGGCCGCCTGGCAACGCCAGGCGCGCGGCGACGCTGGGGCTCAGATCTGGTTGGCTGAGCTGATCTGGCGCGACTTCTATCACCAGATCATGCACCACCACCCGCATGTGGTGGAGCGGGCCTTCAAGCCCGAGTACGACGCCATTGCCTGGGAAAAAGGCGCGCGCGCCAAAGCCCTGTTCCAGGCCTGGTGCGAGGGACGCACCGGCTACCCGCTGGTGGACGCGGCCATGCTGCAACTGCTGCAAAGCGGCTACATGCACAACCGGCTGCGCATGGTGGTGGCCAGCTTCCTGGTGAAGGACCTGGGCATTGACTGGCGCTGGGGCGAGGCCTTTTTTGCCCTGCACCTCAACGATTTCGACCTCGCGGCCAACAACGGCGGCTGGCAATGGGCCAGCTCCAGTGGCTGTGACGCGCAGCCGTACTTTCGCATCTTCAACCCGGTGAGCCAAAGCGAGAAGTTTGACCCCAAGGGCGCGTTCATCCGGCGTTATCTGCCGCTACTGGCGCGACTGCCCGATGCCGCTCTGCACGCGCCCTGGCTGGCACGGCCGGTGGATCTCGCTGCTGCGGGGGTGACACTGGGTCGCGATTACCCAGCGCCGATTGTGGACCACGCGGAGGCACGGGCCGCGACACTGGCGCGCTATGCGGTGGTGAAAAAAGGCGCCTAATGCCTCAAGGATGGAGCGCCGCGACTGGGGCGCTCAGCGCTGCAAACGCGCCATCACCTCGCTTGAAGCCTCGCGGCGTTGCCCGGCTGCGTAGAGAAACAGCAAACGCGCCAGTTCCTCGGCCCCTTGCTGGCAATCGGCAACGGTGACTGAGGGAGATGCGGTGTCTGGAGCGCCGGCCTTCATGAGCGCCTGATGCAAGGCATCGGACAGCCCCCGAATTGCGTCCAGTTGATGGTCCTGCGCCAGACCCCTGAGGCGTTGTAGGCCGCGCAGCACCGCGTCACTGGGGCCTGAACGCTCGGCGGCCTGCCAGGCAGACAGTTCGCCCAGCAAGGCGTGGAGCACCCCGTCGGATTGATCCAAAAAGAGTTGCTGCAAGGCCTCTTGCACACCGGGCGCCATGAGGCGCTGCGCCGGGCTGCCTGCGCCTTGCTGCAAGGCCAGCAGCAGTTCGCGCTCCAGGTCCTGGCGCCGTGAATCGGGAATCATGCGAGCGTGCGCAACGTCAGGGCTGATAAGGGAGCGTTCAGACCGGCACCATCTCGAAGTCTTCCTTGCGCGCACCGCACTCGGGGCAAGTCCAGTTCATGGGCACTTGCTCCCAGGGGGTGCCGGGCGCAATGCCTTCGTCAGGCGCGCCAGCCTCTTCGTCATAGATCCATCCGCAAATCAGGCACATCCAGGTTTTCACAGTCGTCTTTCGTGTCAATCCGGACCGACAGTCCGGGAGGGGCTGGCATAGAATGACTGAGATTGTATCGATGACCATGGCCCACGAGACCGACAACTCCCTTGACAGTGAAGATGCCGTTCCGGCCTGCATCCTGGTGTTCAATGCCAGTGACCCCAGCGGAGCCGGCGGCGTCACAGGCGACGCACTCACCATCGCCTCGGTTGGCTCGCATCCCTTGCCAATCGTCACCGGCGTGTATGTGCGTGATACGGCCGAAATCTTCGACCATATCGCTTTGGACGAAGAGGCCGTGGCCGAACAGGCCCGTGCGGTGTTGGAAGACTTGAGCGTGCAAGTCATCAAGGTGGGGTTTTGTGGCACGCCCGAAACCCTCAGCACCATCGCCGAAATCACCGCCGACTATGCCGACGTGCCAGTGGTGGCCTACATGCCCAACCTGGCTTGGTGGCAGGAAGGCGAGATCGACAACTACCTGGACGCGTTTCGCGAGCTCATGCTGCCCCAGACCACCTTGCTGGTGGGCAACCACAACACTTTGTGGCGCTGGTTGTTGCCCGACTGGAGCAGCGAGAAGCCCCCGAGCGCACGCGACATTGCCCGTGCCGCCGCCGAAAAAGGCACGCCCTATACCCTGGTGACCGGCATCAGCACGCCCGATCAGTTCATCGACAACGTGC
>JACCDP010056610.1_pt1 | contig 49896 bp, 50 predicted proteins | sample 7445841 | NCBI WGS metagenome assembly JACCDP01 (sample SAMN15323441, study PRJNA562643) | freshwater metagenome | isolation source: river surface water | place: USA:Blue River Watershed | collected 2017-08-17
ATTGTCCAAAATTCCCCACTGCTGCCTCCCGTAGGAGTCTGGGCCGTGTCTCAGTCCCAGTGTGGCTGGTCGTCCTCTCAGACCAGCTACAGATCGCAGGCTTGGTGAGCCTTTACCCCACCAACTACCTAATCTGCCATCGGCCGCTCCAATCGCGCGAGGCCTTACGGTCCCCCGCTTTCATCCTCAGATCGTATGCGGTATTAGCGTAGCTTTCGCTACGTTATCCCCCACGACTGGGCACGTTCCGATGTATTACTCACCCGTTCGCCACTCGCCACCAGGGTTGCCCCCGTGCTGCCGTTCGACTTGCATGTGTAAAGCATTCCGCCAGCGTTCAATCTGAGCCAGGATCAAACTCTATAGTTCGATCTTGAATTACTCATAAAAACGGAATTGAAGTGAACTTCACTTCTATTCTCATGAGTGTTTTAAAAGGTCTTTCGACCTTGGTTACTAGAACCTTGGCAATCGCCTTAAAACACCCACGCTTATCGGCTGTAGATTTTTAATGAACCTTGTATCGCTTCGCGGTCGATGCCGCTTGGCTTTTCTGCGCTTCACCGTGTTGAGCACTGTGTTTTGCAGAGCCTCGAATTATGACACGTTTTTGAAAGACCTGTCAAACCCTAGGGTTTTTGCTGATGCTTGCTGGCTGCTGGGTCTGTTTGACTTTTGCGCCTTGCTGTTTTCAGCAGAGCCTTGAATTATGACACAGAAAAATTTGCTTCGTCAACTTTCAAGAAACTTTTTTTCGTTGCTGTTTGTTGTGGTTGACTTTGAAGTCTGACCGCACTTTTCAGCAGCGAAGCCTTGTATTCTAACCACAAATTTTCGCCCTGTCGAATCTTTTTGCAAAAAATTTGTTCTCCCCTCTGAAAACACCCCTCCCGCCATAATCAGGACATGAGCTGGATCACACTGCAACAGGCCCAATTGGCCTACGGACATTGGCCTTTGCTGGACAAGGTCGACTTTTCCCTGAACGAGCAAGAGCGGGTGGGCCTGATCGGGCGCAACGGCGCAGGCAAGTCTTCTTTGATGCGCATCCTGGCCGGGCTTGAGCACCCCGATGACGGTCAAGTGCAAATCACACAAGGTTTGTTGCGTGCCTATGTCGAACAGGAAGCCCGCTTTTCACCCGACATGACCGTGTTCGATGCCGTCGCGGGCGGGCTGGGCCAGGTGCGGGAGTGGATGCGCCAATATGAAAGCGGCGAAGGGGATCTGGATCGCCTGCAAAACCTGATTGAAACGCACCAGGGCTGGAACCTGGAGCAACGCGTGACCGAAACCCTGCAGCGCCTGCGCCTGAACCCGCAGGCTCTGATGGGCGCACTGTCGGGCGGCACCGCCAAACGTGTGGCGCTGGCACGCGCTCTGGTGCAAGCCCCCGATGTGCTGTTATTGGACGAACCCACCAACCACCTGGATCTGGACAGCATCGCCTGGCTGGAAGACCTGTTGCTGGAATTCAAGGGCAGCCTCGTGGTGATCACCCACGACCGGGCCTTTTTGGATCGCATTGCCACCCGCATCATTGAACTGGATCGGGGACGCTTGCTGTCGTACCCCGGCAACTACTCCCAATACCGAGCGCAGAAAGACGAGCAACTGGCACAAGAAGCTGTGATTTCGGCCAAAGCCGACAAACTGCTGGCGGGCGAAGAAGTCTGGGTTCGCAAAGGCGTTGAGGCCCGTCGCACGCGCAGCCAAAGCCGCGTGCGGCGCCTGGAAGCCTTGCGTGACCAACGGGCCAAGCGGCGCGAACAAGTCGGGCAAGTGCGCATGGAGGTGTCGTCGGGCACCCCCAGCGGCAAACTGGTGGCCGAATTGACGGGGGTGAACAAATCTTTCGAGCGCACTGACGGTGAAAAGCTGTGGGTGGCGCGCGAACTGGACTTCACGGTGTTGCGCGGTGACAAGGTTGGCCTGATCGGACCCAATGGTGCGGGAAAAACCAGTTTACTGAAGATGATTCTGGGTGAACTGTCGCCCGATGAAGGCCAAGTGCGCCAGGGCAGCAACTTGCAAGTGGCCTATTACGACCAGCAACGCGACCAACTTGATTTGGACGCCACGCTGGAAGATTTCATCAGCCCGGGTAGCGAATGGATCGAAATCGGCAGCCGACGCCAGCACGTCAAGAGCTATTTGGGCGATTTTTTGTTTTCGCCGGCGCGCGCCACATCGCCAGTGCGCTCGCTCTCGGGCGGTGAACGCAACCGCCTTTTGCTGGCACGCCTGTTTGCCCGCCCGGCCAATGTGCTGGTGTTGGACGAACCCACCAACGACCTCGACATTGAAACACTGGAATTGCTGGAACAACTGGTTCAAGACTACCAGGGCACGGTGTTCATCGTCAGCCACGACCGCGCGTTTCTCGACCAAGTCGTCACCAGCACCCTGGTTTTCGAGGGCGACGGCAAGTGGCGCGAATACGAGGGCGGGGTTGAGGACTGGCTGACCCAATCCAGACGTGCCGCCCTGTGGGCCCAAGCCGACGGCAAAAACGCTGCCGTCGCGGATCAGGCCGTGACCCCGGTGGTCACAGCCCCGTTGCCCCACTCGCCCGACGCCTCCACCGATGCCAAGGTGACGCGCAGCACTCGCAAACTGAGCTACAAAGAGCAACGCGAGCTCGAAGGTCTGCCCGCCAAAATGGAAGCGCTGGAACAAGAGCAACAACAATTGCGTGCGGCCCTGGCCCAGCCCGACATTTACACCCGCGACCCCATGGAAGCTGCCCGCATGCACGAGCGCGATGCGGCCATTGAAGACGAATTGATGCAGTGCCTAGAGCGCTGGGAGGAGTTGGGTTCATGAGCACACTGCACCTGGTGCGCCACGGCCAGGCCTCTTTCGGCGCCGACGACTACGACCGACTGAGCGAGCTGGGCTGGCGCCAAAGCCGTCGGCTGGGCGAATACTGGCGTGGCAAGGGTCAGCAATTCGATCGCGTCATCGTCGGCACCCTGCGCCGTCAAAACGAGACCTGGCAAGGCATCGCCGAAGGACTGGGCATCGCGCCCAATGCCTTGCCCCTGATACAAACCCCCTGCCTCAATGAATACGACAGCCATGCGGTCATCGCCACGGTCCACCCCGAACCTTTGCCCAAGGCCGATACGCCCGAGTTGTACCGGCATCACTTCAGGCTGTTGCGCGAAGGCCTGCGTCGCTGGATGCAGGCAGAGGCTCAGCCGGTCGGCATGCCCAGCTACGCCGACTTTCGCGCCGGCATCGCCCAAGTGCTTCACGACATCAGCACCCAATCGGCCGGGCGGGTGCTGATCGTCTCCAGCGGAGGGCCCATCGCCACCGCAGTCGGCCATGTGCTGGGCACCCCGGCCGAATCGACCATCGAGTTGAACTTTCACATCCGCAACAGCGCCGTCAGCGAACTGACCCACAACCCCAAAGGGCAACGCCTGATCAGTTACAACACCCTTTATCACCTGGATGGCGAGACATACCGAGACTGGGTGACTTTCACCTGACGATCCAAACGGCTCGGCCCAAGCGCTCAGACCTGCTTCACTTCAATGCAACCAAGACATCGGCCACGCTGATCAACTCCGACAACACCACCGGAGCCTTGCCGGGTCGGTAAATCGCGTACACTGGGATCCCCGTTCGACCCAGATCAGCCAGCGCCTGGGTGATTGCCGGGTCATGGCGCGTCCAGTCGGCGCGCAAAGCCAGCACGTTCTGTTGCTGGAAGGCTTCCCGCAACTCGGCCCGCTCCAGCGTCGTGCGCTTGTTCACCTGGCAGGTGATGCACCAGGCGGCCGTGAAATCCACAAACACGGTGCGACCCTGCGCTTGCGCTTGCTCCACCACCTGCGGCGACCAGGCCAGCCAGATGCCGGCAGGGCTGTCGGCGCGCGCCAGTGCGACCGTTGACGACTTGGCCGGATCGGGGGCCGTGACCTGCTGCGCCAACACCCAAAGCAACCACACCACGGTGGCCGCCATCGGAATCGCCAACAGGCGCCGCAAGCGGTTCATCCAGGCCCCGGGGCGCGGCATGAATCGGACCAACGCCGGAAAATGGGTGGCCAGACCGTACGGTGCGGCCAGACCCAAACCCAGCATCGCGAACACCGCCAACGCCTGCTCCCAGGGCAGCGTCACCGCCAAACCCAGCGACGCCCCCATGAAAGGGGCGCTGCAAGGCGCGGCCACCACCACACTGAGTAAACCGGTGAAAAACGCATCCAGCGCCGGATGGCGCGACTGCCACTGCCCCCAACCGCTGGGAAACAGGCGGTCGAAATGAACCCAATCGGCCAGATTGAGCGCAATCAGGGTGAACAACACGGCCAGCGCCCCCACCACCCAGGGCGACTGCAACTGAAAACCCCAGCCCACCGCCTCGCCGGCACTGCGCAGCGCCAACAGACCCGCCCCCAGCCCGACCAGAAACACCAGCACACCGGCGGTGTAGGCCCAGCCTTGCAAACGCCGCATGGCGGGCGTTTCATGTCCTTGGGCCAACGCAAACATTTTCAGCGCCAGCACCGGCAACACGCAGGGCATGAGGTTGAGCAACAAGCCGCCGATGAACGCGCCGATCAGCGCACCCCACCACCCCAGATCGATACCGGCAATGGTGTAAGGCTCAGGCGCAGCAGGTGCGTTTTGCCCCGGCACCGGCAAAGGCGGCCAAGGGCCCTGCACCGGGGTCTGCACGCGCCAGGCTTGCGCTTTCGCCCCCTCGCCCACCACCCACCACCAAGACAGCGCATCGGGCGCGGTGCTGCGCAAATCACTGAGTGGCAAACGGGCTTGCCAGACGTCACCTTGCCAACCGGTGCGCGCGCGCGGGTGCGTTTCGGCCGGTGCGGCAATCACCTCGTTTTGCTCCGGGTACAAAGCCACCTTCTGACCCACCGCATCGGCCGGCCAACCCTGAGCTTGCAACACCAGACGGCCTTGCTCCAGTTGGGCACTGACCTTGCCGGGGAAATCCTTGGGCTGCTGCGCCAAAGTCGCCATGATGTCGGGATCGACCCGGTTTTGACTCTCTTGCAGGGGAATGCTGATTTTGAATTCACCGGTTTGCGGGATGCACTCGGTGCGGCACACCAGCCAATGCGCCGTGAGCCCAATCGTCAACCGTTGATCCAGCGGTGGCTTCCAGCCCGGGGCGAATTGCAGCGGCACCGCCAGCGCCATGCGCCCTTCAAAGCCGTAATTGACCAAGTCACCCAATTTCAGTTTGCGCGGAATCGGCCATGCCGTCTCCCCCACGCTCAATCCCTGGGGCAAACGCCACTCCAGCGCCGTCGGCAACCCGGAGTCCCCCGGATTCAACCAATAGGTGTGCCAATCTTTCTGGTGCTGCAACAACAGACCCAAATGCGCCGCCCGGCCCGCCCCCAATCCTTCGGGGGCCTGCCAAGTCAACTCGGCCCGAACTTGCGGCGTGCTGAATGTGGCTTGCGCCAGCGCCGCCTGAACACCCATCAGGCCAACCCATGAAAAAAACCGCAGCACACGCATCAACATCCCCGAATTGTCCCCGATAACCCGCCGAACCCGCTGCAGAAATTGGGGTCTGACCCCAATTAAAGGGGTGTGTCAAAAAAACAACCATTAATTGGGGTCAGACCCCAATTTCTGCATTTGTTTATGATGGGCTGATGTTGAGTTTGCCGAATCGTTGGGATGCTTTGCGCAGCGCGGATTTCGCGCTGCTCGATGGCGCGCGGACGGTGGCGGTGTTGCCGCTGGGTGCGACCGAGCAGCACGGGCCCCATTTGCCGCTGGATGTGGACCGGGTGTTGGTCGAAGCGATGGTGGCCGGCGCTTTGCCGCTGCTCAAGCCGGGCGCACCGGTGCTGGTGCTGCCCACGCTGTCGGTGGGACTGAGCACCGAGCACGCGGCCTTCAAGGGGACGCTGAGCCTGAGCACCGAAACCGCCTTGCGCACGCTGATCGAGATCGGGCATTCGGTGGCGCGCGCCGGGGTGCGCAAATGGCTGATGTTCAATGCCCACGGCGGTCATGTGTCGGCCATGGACCTGGCAGCGCGCGAACTGCGCGGCAGCGGACTGACGGTGTTTCACACCAGCTGGGAGCAATTGCCGCTGGGCGCGGCCTGGGAAGCGTTCAGCCCGCAAGAGCGCCGCTACGGCGTGCACGGCGGCGAAATCGAGACCTCGATGATGTTGGCGCTGGCCCCGCAACAGGTGCGCATGGACCTGGCCAAAGATTTCTCTTCCAGTGCGATCGAGCGGGTCAAAAAATTCCCTCTGCTGGGCCAAGGCCACAGCCGCCTGGGTTGGCATGCGCAAGACCTGCACCCCAGTGGCGCGGTGGGGCGACCCGATTGGGCCGATGCAAAGCGTGGCAGGGCACTGCTGGACGCTGTTTCAGAACAACTGGCGGTTTTACTGGGGCAAATGGTCGAATTTGACCCGCTGAGTTGACACATTTGGCTGTCAGCCCAAGTTTTGCGACAATGGGCCGATGTACGCACCCTTGCAAAACGACACCTTCCTTCGGGCCTGCCGTCGTCAGGCCACCCCCTACACCCCCCTTTGGCTCATGCGCCAGGCCGGTCGGTACTTGCCCGAGTACTGCGCCACGCGCGCCAAAGCGGGCAGTTTCATGGGTCTGGCGACGAATGTGGACTATGCCACCGAGGTCACCTTGCAACCTTTGGACCGCTATCCGCTGGATGCGGCGATTTTGTTCAGTGACATCCTGACTGTCCCCGACGCCATGGGCCTGGGGCTGAGCTTCGCCCAGGGCGAAGGCCCCAAATTTGAAAAAGTGGTGCGCGACGAAGCGGCCGTGGCCGAATTGGCCGTGCCCGACATGAACAAACTGCGCTATGTGTTCGATGCGGTGACCTCGATCCGCAAGGCCTTGCAAGGGCGGGTTCCCCTCATTGGGTTCTCGGGCAGCCCCTGGACCCTGGCCTGTTACATGGTCGAAGGCGGCGGGTCGGACGATTACCGCCGGGTCAAAACGCTGATGTACCAGCGCCCGGACCTGATGCACCGCATTTTGGCGATCAATGCCGACTCGGTCGCGGCCTATCTCAATGCCCAGATCGACGCCGGGGCGCAAGCCGTGATGGTGTTTGACAGCTGGGGCGGGGTGCTGGCCGACGGCGCTTTTCAGACCTTCAGCATGGCCTACACCGCCCGCGTGCTGAGCCAACTCAAGCGCAACCACGAGGGGCAAGACATCCCGCGCATCGTCTTCACCAAAGGCGGCGGCCTGTGGCTGGATCAAATGGCAACGCTCGACTGCGAAGTGCTGGGCCTGGACTGGACGGTCAACCTGGGCTGGGCCCGCCAAAAGGTGGGCGGCAGCGTGGGCGGCCCCGGCAAAGCCCTGCAAGGCAATCTCGACCCCAATGTGCTGTTTGCCCAGCCCGAGCAGGTCGCCGAGCAGGCCCGTGCGGTGCTCGACAGCTTTGGCAAGCCCCACACCGACCCACACACCACAGGACCGACCCACATTTTCAACCTGGGCCACGGCATCAGCCAGTTCACCCCACCTGAACATGTGAGCGCACTGGTTGAAGCGGTGCACAGCCACTCCAAAAAGCTCCGCAGCTGAGAAGTGAACACTAGCATGTGCGGCTTTGCGCATGCACTGTTATGCACACAAATGCCGACACAGGTGTCAACTTGAGGTCAAACGGTATACACAAAAGATTCACGCTGCAAAACACAAAGAGCGTTGATTTATAAGGCAAAATAGTTTTGCCTGATTTTCAGGCAATCCAAGCGAAGCCTTGATTTTCAAGGCTTTGCGATCACTGACCCAAGTTTGTCAACAAAGTTATCCACAGAAATTTGGGGCAATTCAAAACACCATCCAAAATCAAGGACTTAGTGGGGATTTTTTCTGTTTTGGTTGATGCGCCAGCGCACAGTGGACTGAGTGGTGCCCTGGATTACACCAGCGACCATGCCCTGAAACCGGGCATGCTGGTGCGGGTCCCGCTGGGTCGACGGGAGGTGCTGGGTCTGGTCTGGGACAGTCCCCCATCGACCGAACTCAACCCCGAAACCCTGAAACCGGTATTGGCGGTCTACTCGGACCTCCCCCCCCTGAATGCAGCATGGCGCAAACTGGTGCACTTCGGGGCCCAGTATTACCAACGCGCCTGGGGTGAAATGGCCCACCAGGCCTTGCCGCCGCAACTGCGTGCTCTATCGGATGAGCAACTGCAACGGCGCTTGAAAAAACTCCACGCTTCTGCCGCCAAAGCGCAGACTGCGGCGAGCAAGAACGGCTTCGCGCCGCCCGACCCCACCCCCGAACAGGCCCAAGTGCTGCAAATTCTGCAAAGTCCTGCTGCGCAACTGCGCACCGCACTGATTTTTGGCAGCACCGGCAGCGGCAAGACCGAGGTGTATCTGCGGCGCATGACCGATGTGTTGCAAAGCGACCCGCAAGCGCAAGTGCTGATCATGGTGCCCGAAATCAACCTGACCCCGCAACTCGAAGAGCGGGTGCGCTCGCGGTTTGAACCGCTGATGGGGGTCGGCTGCGTCGTCAGCATGCACAGCGCCATGACACCGGCGCAACGGCTCAATGCCTGGCTGGCGTCTCACCTGGGGCAAGCGCGGATCGTGCTGGGTACGCGGCTGTCGATCTTTGCCTCGATCCCGCACCTGAAACTGATCGTGGTCGACGAAGAGCACGACCCCAGTTACAAACAACAAGAAGGCGCGCGTTACTCGGCGCGTGACTTGGCGGTCTACCGGGGGCATCTGGAAGGCGTCCAGGTGATCCTGGGCTCGGCCACGCCGTCCCTGGAGAGCTGGTTCCAAAGCCGCCCGGCGCGCGAGCAAGACAACGGCGGGCGCTATTTGCGCCTGGCCATGCCCAGCCGGGTGGGCGACAGCGTGTTGCCCGACATCAGAACGGTGGACATGCGCATGATGCCCAAGGGAACGCTGTTTGCGCCATTGCTGCTCGACGCCATGCGCGAGCGAGTGGATCAGGGCGAACAGGTGATGGTGCTGCTGAACCGGCGCGGCTGGGCCCCGGTGCTGATGTGCACCGACTGCGACTGGAAAAGCCAGTGCCCGCATTGCACGGCTTACCGGGTCTTTCACCGCGAAGACCGAACGCTGCGCTGCCACCATTGCGGGCTGAGCAGTCGAGTGCCCCGGCATTGCCCCGGTTGCGGCAATCTCGACCTGGGATGGCAAGGGCGCGGCACCGAACAATTGCACGAACACCTCAGCCAATGGTTTGCCCAAACCCGGCACCCCGATGGGCGCGCCTACTCGGTGTTGCGCATCGACGCCGACAGCACGCGCCTCAAGGGCAGTCTGGAACAGCAACTCTCGCAAGTGCATGCGGGCGAAGTGGACGTGCTGGTGGGCACTCAGATGATCGCCAAAGGACATGACTTCCGGCGCATGGGCATGGTGGTCGTGGCCGACCCCGACGGAGCCCTGTATTCGGCCGATTTTCGTGCCCCCGAACGCCTCTTTGACCTCTTGCTGCAAGCCGCCGGGCGCGCCGGGCGCGCCAGCCGCTCCGAGGGCGCCGCGCCGGCGCAAGTCTGGATCCAGACCCGCAACCCCGAGCATGCGCTCTTTGCCGCCCTGCGCCGCCACGATTACCCCGGCTTTGCCGAACAACAACTGCAAGAACGCGAACTGGCCGGCATGCCGCCCTACACCCACCAGGCCTTGCTGCGCGCCGAAGCCCGACAACTCAGCGACGCCCTGGCCTTTCTCGACCAGGCGCGTGGCGCGGGTCTGCCGCTGGCGGCGGACCGTGTCACGCTGTACCCGCCGGTGCCCATGGCGATGCAAAAGATCGCCAATGCCGAACGCGCCCAAATGCTCATCGAGTCGACTCACCGAGGCGCCTTGCAACAATTTTTAAGCGCCTGGTCCGAAGCGCTGCACGCCGCCCGGGCCCAGCACAAGCGCCTCACCCGCTGGGCCATCGACATCGACCCGCAGGCTATTTGAGCCAGGCCACCGCCGCTGAAAAAGTGATGAACGACACCACGGTCGTGTCGAGCACGATGCGGGCGATGCGGCCACTGTCAGCCTCGAAGCGCTCGGCCAGCATGACGACATTGCTGGCACTGGGCAATGCCGAGAGCAACACGGCGACGTGCAAAGCGAATGGGTCAAGGTCCCAGCCCTGGGCGATGACGACACTGCCCAACAAAAGCACCAACAAAGGGTGCAAAAAGAGTTTCACCAGCACCATCTGGCCATGGTCTGACCAAGGCGCGGCGCGATGCGCTGGGTCGGCTTGCTGGGCCGCGCGCAAGCGCAACTTGGAGCGCGCCAATACCGTGCCCAGCGTGAACAAGGCCGCCGGCGAGGCCGCATCGGCCAACAATCCCACCGTTTTCAAGGCTGGCTCCGGCCACTGCAATTGCAAGCCGGAAGTCAACGCGCCAAAACCGATGGCCCAAGGCATGGGGTTGATCAGCATGCCCTTGAAGGCATTGCGCGCCGCCACCCCGGCCCCTTGCGTGCCGGCCACATCAAGGCGCGAAAGCGCAATGCACAGCGATGTGGTGATGACCAGATCGATGGTGATGCTCACGATCACCGGTCCCGCCGCCGCCGCCCCCATCAGGGCGACCAGCAAGGGCACGCCCATGAAACCGGTGTTGGGAAACGCCGCCACCAGGGCGCCAAACGCAGCATCGTTCCAGCGAATGCGGGCGTTGAAACTGATGGCCAACGAGAACGCCAGCGTCAGCAGGGCACAGACCAAGTAGGTGAGAAACAAGGGCCCGTCGAGCAATTTATCCAGTGGTGTGCTGGCCCCGAATCGAAACAACATGCAAGGCAAGGCGAAATACAACACAAAGGTGTTCAGCCCAGGAATGGCCTCGATGGGCAGCATGCGGCGAATGGCTGCGAAATAACCTGCCAGCACCAGGGCAAAAAAAGGAAACGTGACCGACAAAACTTCCCACATGCCCTTATTGTGCCCGTTATGATCGCCCACTTTCCTTTTGAAACTCCTGCGCATGTCTTCCGGTCTGAACCTGGCTCAACACGAAGCCGTGAACCACCTGCACGGCCCCTGTCTGGTGCTGGCCGGTGCCGGCTCGGGCAAGACGCGGGTGATCACGCACAAAATCGCACGCCTCATTCAGTCGGGGCTCGCCCCTGAACGCATCGCCGCCATCACCTTCACCAACAAGGCCGCTGCCGAAATGCGCGAGCGCGCCAAAAGCCTGGTGGGCAAGGATGCGCAAAAGGTGCTGATCTGCACCTTCCATGCGCTGGGCGTGCGCATGCTGCGTCAGGATGGCGCGGCGCTGGGCCTGAAGACCCAATTCAGCATATTGGACAGCGACGACGTGACCGGCCTGCTCAAAGACGCCGGCGGAACCACCGATGCGGCCACCGCGCGCCAGTGGCAATGGAGCATCTCCAAATGGAAAAACATGGGCCTGGACTCGGCCGCGGCCGCCGCGCAAGCCCAAAACGACGAAGAAGGCGTGATCGCGCGCATCATGGCCCGCTATGAAGAACGCCTGACAGCGTATCAGAGCGTGGACTTTGACGACCTGATCGGACTGCCGCTGAAGTTGCTGCGCGACCACCCCGAGGTGCGCGAACGCTGGCAGCAACTCATGGGCCATGTGCTGGTGGACGAATACCAGGACACCAATGCCACCCAGTACGAGTTGTTGAAGCATCTGGTCAACCAGGAAGCCCGCCCCGACGCACGCCTGACCGCCGTGGGCGACGACGACCAATCGATCTACGGTTGGCGCGGCGCCACCCTGGACAACCTGCGCCGTCTGCCACAAGATTTTCCGCAACTCAAAGTGGTGAAGCTGGAGCAAAACTACCGCTCCACCAGTGCCATTTTGCGCGCTGCCAACAACGTCATCGGCCCCAACCCCAAGTTGTTTCCCAAAACCCTGTTCTCTGAGTTGGGCGAGGGCGAACCCGTGCGCGTGATCGACTGCGACCACGAAGAACACGAAGCCGAACGGGTCGTCGCCCGCATCCAGTCGCTGCGCGCCGGCCAAGGCACGCAAACCGGTACCGAATGGAAAGACTTCGCGGTGCTGTACCGCGCCAACCACCAGGCGCGTGTGATCGAACAAGCCTTGCGCAAAGCGCAAATCCCCTACAAGGTCTCGGGCGGCCAAAGCTTTTTTGATCGCGCCGAAATCCGCGACCTGTGCGCCTGGCTGCGCCTGATCTCGAACAACGACGACGACCCGGCCTTTGTGCGCGCAGCCACCACGCCCAAACGCGGCATCGGCCACCAAACCCTGCAAAATCTGGGCACCTTCGCCAACCAGTACAAGCTCAGCCTGTTTGAAGCCCTGTTCAGCCACAGCCTGCCCAGTGTGCTGAGTGCGCGCGCCCTGGGCAGCCTGCAAGAGTTTGGCCGCCTGGTCAATGACCTGGAATACAAGGCCCGCCACACCAGCGGGCACGAAGACGCCGCCCGCTTTTTGAACGACTGGCTGACCGAGATCGGTTACGAAGCCTATTTGCGCGAGCAAGAAGAAAGCCCCAAACTCGCCGATGCCCGCTGGTCCAATGTGCAAGACTTCATCGGCTGGATGGCACAGCGCTGCGGCGGCCAGATCGAAGACATCGCCGGGGCGCAAATCGCCAGCCAAAAGCAAACCCTGATCGAAGTGATCCAGACCGTCTCTTTGCTCTCCACCTTGAGCGAGCGCGAACAAGACCAGAATGTGGTCACCCTGTCCACCTTGCACGCTGCCAAGGGGCTGGAGTGGACGCACGTGATGCTGGTGGGCGTCAACGACGGCGTGCTGCCGTTTCACAAAGAAGCCAAGCGCACCGAAGTCGAAGCAGACGAGGCCGGCGACAGTGATGCATTGACCGGGCGCCTCGAAGAAGAGCGGCGACTCATGTACGTGGGCATCACCCGCGCGCAACGCTCATTGGTGGTGAGTTGGTGCCGCAAGCGCAAAAAAGGGCGCGAGATGGTCAGCAGCATGCCCAGTCGCTTCATCGCCGAGATGCAACTGGACGCAACCACCGTCAAAGAAGACCCGCGCGAAAAACTGAAAGCCTTGCGCGCCGAATTCGCCCGCAAAGCCGAGGCGCAAAAAGCCAACCCGCTGCAGTGAAGACCTCTTCCCCGGCGAGGAAGAGACCCGGGACTCAGGGTGTCGCCGTGCGCGCCGAACGGGCACGCATGTACTGCGACACCAACCCGACGATGACGCCGCCAAATCCGATCGCATCGGCCAGCGTGCCCGGGTAGACCAGCGCAAAACCCGCGACGATGAAAACCACGCGCTCAAAAGAGGTGGTTTTCAGCCACGCCCAACCCTGAAAGCCCACCGCCAAAGCCGCAATGCCCAGCGCAGCGGTCAGCGTGACGGTGGCGATCGACCACGGATCGGCTCCGGCCAATCCCTTGGTGCTGCCCATCAGCAACAGCCCCTGCCCGCTGGGGTCGAGCACGAACATGAAGGGCACCAAAAACGCCGGCAAGGTGTACTTCCAGCATTGCAGCGTGGTCTTGTAGGGGTCACCGCCGGTGATGGCTGCCGCCGCAAACGGCGACAAGGCCGTGGGGGGCGACACTTCGGACAACACCGCATAGTAGAAGATGAACATGTGCGCCGCATATTCGGGCACACCCAGCTTGGTCAGCGCCGGCGCGGCAATGACCGCACAAATGATGTAAGACGCCGTCACCGGCACCGCCAGACCCACAATCCAGACCACCAAAGCGGTGTAGAGCGCGGTCAAAAACAGCGAACCGGCGGCATAGTCGATCACGATGCCGCTGAACTTCAGACCGAGGCCGGTGAGCGTGACCACGCCCACGATGATTCCCGCGCCCGCACAGGTGGCTCCCACATTGAGCACACCGGTCGAGCCGTTTTCCATCGCCTTGATGAAACCGGAATGCCAAAAACGCTGAAGCCACGGCGTGCCGTCGCCTCGGCCCAAGAGGCTGTAGGGCAACAAAGTGGTGTCCGAGCGCAACAAACTGGTCAGACCCGAGACGAGCGTCGCCCAAAACACCGACATCACCGGCGAAAAGCCCATCATCATGAACACCACGATGGAGATGAGGGACAGGAAATGAAACCAGTACTTGCGCGTCAGATTCCACAGCGAGTCGGCGGCCGCAAAACTGCCCCGACCCATCGCGTATTTGCGGGCGTCAATCTCGACCATCAGGAACAACGCCAGGTAAAAGAGGCCCGTCGGGATGATGGCCATCAGCAGCACATCGAGGTATGAAATCTTCAAAAACTCGGCGATCAGAAAAGCCGCCGCACCCAGCACCGGCGGCGAAATGATCGCCCCCAGACCACCTGCCGACAGCAAACCGCCGGCGGCGTTTTTCTCGTAACCCACCTTGGACAACATGGGATAAGCCACGGCGCCCAATGTCACCGTGGTGGCCACCCCCGAACCCGAGGGGCCGCCCAGCAGGAAAGACGCCAGCACCACGGTGCGGCCGGCACCGGTGGGCTTGCCACCCATGGCCGCGAAAGAAAAGTCGATGTAGAACTTGCCCGCACCGGAGTACTGCAAAAAAGCACCAAAAATGGTGAACAAAATGATCAGCGAGGACGACACATCGACCGCCACGCCATAAATCCCTTCCAGCGTCATGTAGAGCACGCCGATCAGGCGCCCCACCTCATAGCCCTTGTGCGTCCACGGTGCCGGCAACCACGGCCCCGCCAGCGCATAGGCGATGAAAGCCAGCGTCACCACCGGCATCACCCAGCCGTTGGTACGGCGCATGGCCTCCAGAATCAGCACAATCAGGGCGATGCCAAAGAAAATGTCCAGCGCCTCGGGCATGGTGTTGCGATCGGTGAAATCATCGCCGCCCTGGATCAGGTACCAGACGATGGCGATCGATAGCAAAACCGCCAACCAATCCCACAACATGATCCGATGCCGATAACGCGCCGCCACCGGAAACATCAAAAAAGTCAGCACCAGCACCATGCTCACGTGCAGCGGCCGCAAGGTTTGCGTCGGCACGATGGCATAAGCGGTGTAGAGGTGAAACACCGACATCCCGATCGCCAACACGGTGATCAGAACGGCGAGGGCGCCGCGAAGCTTGTTCGCTGCGCCCTCTTCGGCTTCAATGTAAGACTCGGCCTGCGCCAGCGCCTCAGCGCTGACCTCGGCCCCGGCGGCACCGGCCAGGTGCTGCGGGGTTTGGGGTGCGTTCATTGTTGGGGTTGATCTTGACGCCAGGACAGGCAGGGAATCAGTTCAGCTTCACGCCCTTTTCAGCGTAAAACTTGGCCGCGCCCGGGTGAAACGGAATGGGGGTGGCGGCTTGCTTTTGGTCGTTCAGGCGCAGATTGGTCGCCTCTTTGTGGGCCGCAATCAGGTCGTCACGCTTGTCGAACATGGTCTTGACGATGTTGTAGGCCGTCTTCTCGTCCATGTTTTCGTGCGTCACCAAAATGTTCATGACGGTGGCCTGTTTGTTGTCGGCCTCCATGCCCTTGTACATGTCCTTGGGGATGGTGTCTTCCACATACAGATTGCCGAATTTGCGGTTCATGGCGGCCACCGCATCGGCGTGGTCGATCATCTTGATCTTCACACCCGGGGTGTTGGCCAGGTCGGTCACGGCGGCGGTGGGCAGACCGCCCACCCAGAAGAAGGCGTCGATCTTGCCGTCCTTGATGGCATTGACCGACTCGGCCACGCCCAGGCGCTCACGCTTCATGTCCTTGTCCTTGTCCAAACCTGCGGCTTCGATCAGGCGAAACGCCATCACTTCGGTGGCACTGCCGGGCGAACCGGTGGACACCCGCTTGCCCTTGAGGTCAGAAAATTTGCTCACGCCGCGGCCATCGATGCTGACCACGTGCATGCGGTTGGGGTAGAGCACGGCCAGGGTGCGCAGGGGCACCTTGCCGCTTTTGAACTTGTCTTCGCCTTTGAACGCATCTTGCGCCGCATCGGACATGGTGAACGCGATGTAAGGCTTGCCCGAACCCACCAGCTTGAGGTTATCGACTGAGCCGCCGGTCACTTCCGCCGTGGCCGCCATGCCCGGAATCCCCTTGGTCAGCACCGATGCCAGACCGCCGCCATAGGGGTAGTACACCCCGCCGGTGCCGCCGGTGGCAATGGAAATGTTTTGCGCCGAAACACCGGACACCATGGCCAGACCCAAAATCCAGCCGAACCATTTTTGAACCTTCATGCTTGATATCTCCTCGTTTTGGATGAAGCGTAAGTTAACCGCAAGTTGCCATTTTGCCAATGGCGGTTATCCATCAGTTGACTCGACCCGTGGATTGTCCCTGCACAACGCGGCAAAAAGACTGTGTTCAGACCGACGGCGCACACGCACCGCACAGGCCGTACAAAGTCAGATCGTGGTCCTGAACCACGAACCCGGGCGGCGCCAACTGGGACAACTCGCCCGGACAGGCGTCGATGTCATAGACCGCCTGACAGCCCCTGCACTGGAAATGATGGTGATGGTGGTGGTGCCCGTGCGCGAGTTCGAACCGTGCCGATTCGCCGGGCAAATGCACCGCTTTCACCCACCCCTCGTCCAATAAGGCATTGAGGTTGCGATACACCGTGGCCAAGCTCAGCCGGGGCGCTTCGGCCTGGGCCTGCGCCAGCACTTCAGCCGGCAAAAGGGGGCGTGCAGCCCGCTCCAAGGCGTTTTTGATGGCGCTGCGCTGGCGGGTGTTTCTTTCCATGGGCACCAATATAAGTGAAAAACACCCTTGCTTGCTATTGATATTGCATTATCATTATGATGTTCGTGATTGTCACTGACCCTGGAGATACATCCCCATGAAAGCCTGGATCCTTTCCCTGAGCGGCATCACACTGACGGCCTGCGCAAGCCTTGCCTGGGCGCAAGCCAACGAATGGCAAGCTGGCTTGGTGCTCGACACCGCCGTGACCTCGCGCCAGCCCGAACTGGCCGCGCGCGACAAAGGTGCGGGAGTGGGCCACAGCGATCTGGTGCTGCGCGGCCCATTGGGCGAACACCTCAGCGCCGAACTCATCGGCGCCTTTCACACCAGCGACCAGCGGCTCGAAACCCATTGGGAACACGCCTGGGTGCAAACCCGCCGGCTCCCAGCAGGCTGGCAGGTGCGGGCGGGGCGCTTTGCCTCGCAAATCGGGTACTGGAATGAAATCCACCCCCACGCCGACGACTTTGTCGAACGCGGACTGCTTCAGCGGGCGTTCTTGGGCGGCCACTGGGTCGACGACGGGGTGCGCGTCAACTGGACCGCGCCGACTTCGTTTTATTTGCGCCTGGGCGCTGAATTCCTGGGTGGACGCAAATTGGTGCCGCAAGCCAGCCCGAGTGGACAGGCTCAGGTTTTGAACCTGAAAATGGGCAACGACTGGGGCCCCGAACACAGCTGGCAGTGGGGCTTGTCGCACTTGAGCAACCGGCGCGAAGCCTTGCCCGAAGAACATGGGCATGAGGCGGATCACGCGCACGCACATGCCCACGGCGCACGCTACAGCGCGCGCCATCTTTGGGTCAGCGACTTTGTCTGGAAGTGGACGCCCGGTGGCAACCCCGATCAACAACAAGTGCGGCTGGTCTGGGAGTGGGCGCAAGCCCGTCGCGCCCTGCCCTCGGCGGGGGTGAATGCGGGTCATGGCGCGCAAAGCCTGGGCCTGGTGTGGCGCTTCATGCGGGGTTGGGAGACGGGGTTGCGGCACGACCGCTTGCGGGTGAATGCCCTGGCCATGCACGACGATGAGTTGGAAGTGAACCCCGGTCGCTTGCAAGAGACATCGGTGATGCTGGCGCACAAACCCAGCCATCGCCAAACCTGGCGCGTGCAGTGGGCGCAACAGCGCGCCCAGAATCCGGGTGCCGAGGCCGTCTTTGGACGCCCCTTGGGTCAGACCCTGAGCCTGCAATACATTTTGTCCTTTGGGGCCCATGGTGCGCACAGCTACTGATCGTTGGCGGGGCTTGTGCCGCAAGTGGTGGCTGCTGGGCGGCTTCTGGCTGGCGTTGTGCGGCAGCCCGCAGGCGCAGGCGCAAGTGGTGTTTGCCTGCGAGCCCGAATGGGCGGCCCTGGTCAAAGTGCTGTGGCCCTCGGTTCAGGTGCATGTGGCCACCCATGCGCAGCAAGATCCGCATCACATTGAAGCCCGCCCGGCCCTGATCGCCCAAATGCGTGCCGCTGACCTGGCCGTGTGCACCGGTGCGGGCCTGGAAGACGGGTGGCTGCCCTTGCTGCAACAAAAGTCGGGGAACCCGAAAGTGCAAAACGGCCAACCGGGCATGTTTTACGCCGCCCAAGGCCAACAACTGATCGGCAAAGTGGCGGCCACCGCCAGCCCCTTTGCAGGCGATGTCCACCCCGAAGGCAACCCCCATCTGCACGCCAATCCGCAACGCCTGCTGCAAGTGGCGCACGCCCTGAGCCGGCGCATGGCCCAAATTTGGCCGGCACATGCGAGCGCTTTCTCCGAGCGCATGCGCGGCTTCGAGCAGCGCTGGCTCAGCCAACTGGACCAATGGCAGTCGCGTGTGCAGGCCTTGCGCGGGCAGCGCGTGGCGGCCCAACACACCCACTTCGCCTATTGGTGGGAGTGGCTTCAGATTCAACAAATCGCCGACCTCGAGCCCAAGCCCGGTTTATCGCCCACCCCGGCTCATCTGCAACAGGTCGCGCAACTACTGCGCCTGGCACAACCCCCGGTGCTCGGCCTGGCCGTCGCCAGCCATCAAGACCCCCGCGCCAGCCGCTGGATGGCGCAGCAAATCCCCCAACTCCCCATCTGGATCTGGCCCGGGACTGTGAACCAACACAGCGAGGAAGGATTGCGGGTTTGGTTTGAAGGCATGATCGCGGACATGACCCGCAACCCCAAACCATGAACACCCTGGACGTCGCTCAAGCCTGGTTCGTCTGGCCCGCGCTGGCCTTGGTGGCCGGCCTGCTGGCCTTGGCACCCTTGGGCCGTCAGGTGTTGAAGCGACAAATTGTCTTCATCGATCTGGCGCTGGCGCAAGCCTGCGCTGCCACGACCTTGTGGGCCGGGGCCTGGCTGCACTGGCACGAGGCTTGGCAGACCCAGGCGGTGGCGGCTTTGGGCGCGGTGTCTTGCGGGGTTTTGGTGGCCACCCTGAGTCGCCGCTGGCCCGAGCAACGCGAGGCCCTGATCGGCATTTTGTACGTCTGCGGGGCTGCACTGGCTTTGCTGGGCGCACGGCTTGACCCGCACGGGCAAGAAGAATTCATGCGCCTGGTGGCTGCCGACGTCTTGTGGGCCCAACCCGCGCAGGTGCTGACATTGATCGTGGGCGCCCTCATCGTCAACCTCTTGGCGCGCGGAGCCGGTGCGCGTTTGCAAGACGACCGCTGGTTCTATCCCCTGTTCGCCCTGGTGGCCAGCGTGGCGGTGCCGACCTTGGGGCTGATGCTGGTCTTCGCCACCCTGATGGTGCCCGCATTGTGGATGGCACGCGGCACAAACTCAGCCGCCTCGATGGGGCTGAGTGGCGTGGCGCTGGGCCTGGGCCTGGCGGCCTCTTGGTGGCTCGATGCCCCCAGCGGCCCCTGCTGCGCCCTGGCACTGGGTCTGGCGGGTTTGGCCAGCGCCTGGCGCGTTGCCCCTCACTCCAGCGGCAATTCCTGACCGTTCCACACCAGCCGGATATCGGGTGCCAGCGCAGCGCCCAGCGCGGCATGCAAGTAGCAGGTGCGGGCCGACATCTGCATCAGGCGTTCCATGACCTCGGGGCTTTCATCGGTGTTCACAAACACATGGGTGTCCAGCGGCTGCGCCAGCGCCTCGCCACCCACGATCCGGCACGGGCTGTATTGCACCAAGCGCAGGGCTCTCACTTTCATGTGATGGTGCTCGACATAGCGCAGCAACTGCGTCATGAAACAAAACGCCACCCCGGCAAAGGCATGCGCCAAAGCGCTGGGAGCCTGATCACCGGCATCCCGATCGTCGCTGTGCAAGGCAAAGGCTGAGCCGCCCAGCCGATTGGCCCACGTCACGCTGCGCGTCAGACCTGCCTGGTGTTCGCCATGACCATGGATGGGAATGTCCACCCGCCCCCCCTCCCCACTGCCGGCAGAGGTCGGGTTCTTCACCTCGACCGGATCGGTTTTGGTGACGATGCCCGCCATGCCCGGGGCATCGGCCCAAGGACGCGGTGCCCGGGTCCAGGTTTGATAGGGGTCGGGCGCCTGCACCTGACTGGGCTTGAGTTCTTGCAAACCCACCGGATGGCCATTGGCGTACAGGGCAAAGGTGTTGTGCAAAGGTGTCCGCCAGGCCGCCAGCAAGGGCGAGGCCGCAGCCGCCTGGCGCAACCAGGCGAGTGCCTGTGCCGCTGCGACCGGGCTTTCGGCCCGAACCACGCAGCGTGGGCGGTGCGCCGTGCCCACCCCGGTACCCTTGAAAAACGAGCCCTCAAAGGTGTAATCATTGAACACATCGACCTGCAAACCTGTCAGATCATGTCCGTCTTCCCGGGCCAAACGATGCAGACGCTGCAACAGATCGGCCTGCAGACCCGCAGACATAAAACCCAGAGGAAATGGCGCCAAGTCGGTGCCTTTGAGCGCAGGCCCTTCGTCGCTGACCATGCGCCAACTCGAACCCGTGTCACCCTCGGTCACCACGGCTTCCTTCTGATGGCCGCCCATGGCGCGAGCCTGGGTGACATACACCGCCTCGCCATCGCCCAGACCCAGCACACCGGGCCGGCTGGCGCCCTGAGCCGTCTTGAAACACACGGGGTAACCCGATCCGTCGATGGTATCGACGACCTGAATGCTGTTGGCCATGGCCACTCTCCTTTGCGACTTCAGGCCCACCCGGGGGCCAAAGTGCTTGCAGACAAAAGGGGACCGGCGAAGGCATCGCCCACACCCCGAAGTGATCAGATGATAAGGAAAAGAGGGTGAACAGGGTTGAGTGTCAACCCTTGGGCAGCGACCTGAATTGGCCCCTATGCGACAGTGCGCCCCGGCAAAAGCCATGAAGCTCGGTTCATGGACAGATGGCGCGGCTGGCGGGGATCGAACCCACGACCCTTGGCTTCGGAGGCCAATACTCTATCCACTGAGCTACAGCCGCGCGCAATGGGTATTGTAGGCGCAAAGGCCATCGCCCCATGCGTTTCACCAGTCCGCTTGGCTATAATGATGCGTTATTCAATTTTGACGTCCCGCACCGAGGATTCCATGAGCGACCACCACGAAGAAGCCCACACCGGCCCCATCAAAACCCCGCGTCAGCTGCTGTTGGCGGTGTTCTACTCTTTTGTGGTGCCTGTCTTCATCATCATCGGCCTGGTTTACTACGTCACCAGCGCCAACAAGCCTGCTGCCGGCTCATCCAACGCCCCCGAGGCCGTGGCTGCCCGCATCCAGAAGGTGGGCGTGGTTGAAATTCGCGACGCCAACCGCGAACTCAAGGGCGGCGAAGAGGTCTTCAAGGCCCAGTGCTCGGCCTGCCACACCTCGGGTGCGGCCGGTGCCCCCAAGATCGGTGACAAAGGTGCTTGGGCCGCTCGCGTCAAAGAAGGCTACGACCACCTCCTGCACTCTGCCCTCAAGGGCAAGGGCGCCATGGGCGCTCAGGGCGGCGGCGATTTTGAAGACCTCGAAATCGGTCGTGCGGTGGTTTATTTGGTCAACGCATCGGGCGGCAACTTCCCCGAACCCAAAAAGCCTGAAGCCAAATAAGCCCTGACGCGCCGGCCCTCAGGGCTGCGCTGCCGGACTGCGGACATAGCCAAACCGACCGGGCAACTCAGCCTGGTTGATTTCGGTGGGTGTCCATTTTTTTTGCTCGATCCAATCCAGCGCCTGAACCATGTCCTGCGTGTGCACCCGGCACACGCGTTGAGCGTCGGCCCAATACAGCAGGCCCGCCTCATCCACCAGGCATGAAGTGGGCGCCCAGGGCTGGCCGGTGTGCAAGTAGACGCCTGTGGGTCCCAGGCGGGCAATGTGCGGGGTGGCTTCGAGTTCGACAAACACCCTTTGCGGGCCGTTTTGAAAGAACCAGCGCCCCATCGCGTCGCAGTCGTAATTGCGGGCAATGAAGTCAATCAGTTTTTCGTGCTGCAGTCGCGACCCCTTGGAGCGGGGAAACGGCCCTGCGGCCTGGGTCGCGTCGTCACGCATGTACCAATCGCCTCGGGCATCCAAACCCAACCAGCCGTGACAATGCGGCACATTGGGCCATTTGGCCATGGCCTGGCGAACCATGTCATCCAACGCAATCCCCTTCCGGGCGCCACGCGCCCTCAAGGGGTGTATTTTAGGATCGCCACCGCCACGCTGAAGAAAGCAAAATTAAACCCGATCTGCCGCCATGAACTGGTGTGCAATTCTTGGCGCAACTTGTTGATCTCGGTGTGCATCTCCTGGCGCAACTTGTTGATCTCGGCGTGCATCTCCTGGCGCAACTTATTGATCTCGGTAAGAAAATCATCCCGCGTCACAAACCGGGCCAACTTCTCACCCGAAGACTGCTCATGCATGAGATGGATGCTGTTTTCAATTTCGCGCTCGACCCGATGCGCCACATCGGGCGCAATGCCGATCTGGGTCAGTGACTCGAAAAGCTGCAAAGAATGAGGCATGGCATTCATTTTAATTCTTTGGTATTTGTTTTTCAAGGGTCTGACAAGCGCATCTCCTTGAGTTTGATCCCCCAAAAAGATTAATCAAACAAGATGCTTTTGTGTTGTGCGCCATGACCGTAACAATGCACCATGGATCGAATTAAAAATATTTTGTATTCGTTTTTTCTTCAAATTGAATCATTTAATGCTTATACTGAAATCCCTGATCACAAAATGGAGAAACCCATGAAAAACCTGACTTTGGCCGCCCTGGCCGCAGTTGCCCTGACCAGCGGTGCCGCAATGGCACAAGACAAAAAAGATGGAATGGACAAGCCCAAGCAAGAAAAATGCTATGGCGTGTCCATGGCTGGCAAAAACGATTGCGCAGCCGGCCCCGGCACGACTTGCGCCGGCACCTCCAAAACCGACTATCAGGGCAATGCCTGGAAGTTCGTGCCCGCAGGCACCTGCACCAGCATGAAAACCCCCAAAGGCAACGGTTCGCTGACCCCCAAGGCCTGACATTGCCGGCATGATCGCCACCGCTCCCATGGAAGTGGGCCTCGGTTTCAAACCGCAGTACTTCGATGAGGCGGTGGCGGAGTCGTGCCCTGGCATTTGGTGGGAAATCCACCCTGAAAATTACGCCGTCAGCGGCGGGCCGCGCTGGCGCATGCTTGAAGCCTTGCGGGCCAACCACCCTTTGTCCCTGCACGGGGTATCCATGTCTCTGGCGGGCCCCGAACCCCTGGCCCCCGAGCGCCTGCAAATGTGGGTGGAACTGAATCACCGCTTGCAACCGGCTCTGGTTTCCGAGCACCTGGCTTGGTCCTGGTGGCAAGGCCAGCATGCACCCGACCTGTTGCCCGTTCGCCGCACCGAAGCGCTGTTGCAGCGCATGGTGTCTCACATCGACGCCCTTCAAAACGCTTTGGGGCGCCCCATCGCCCTGGAAAACCCCACGCACTATGTGCCCCTGGCCCACGAATGCGACGAGGTGGATTTCCTCAACACCCTGAGTCGGCGCAGTGGATGTCACTTGCTGGTCGACGTCAACAACGTGATCGTCTCCAGCCACAACCTTCACACCGACCCGCAAGACTGGATCCGTCGCATCGACGGTTCTGCCGTCGTTGAAATTCATCTGGCGGGTCATCATGCCGACCCCAAACTGGGCGATCGGTTGTGGATCGACAGCCACGACTGCGCCATCGGAGCGAACACCTGGGATCTGTACGCCCAACTGCTGCGGCGCATCGGGCCCCGTCCCACCCTGATCGAACGCGACGACCAACTGCCCACCTACGCGCAATTGCAAGCAGAGGTTCAGACAGCGCGCGCCCTTTGGACCCAAGTCAGTCCCGAGGTCATGCATGTCTGAGGCCCTGCCACCCGACACCGCCTGGCATGCTCGCCTGTTTGCGTTTTTGTGGTCCAGCGAGACACCCCCTGCCGAATTCTCTGAGCCAGGCTGGCTGGTCTACCGCAACACCACCCAACGCGCATGCCTGCAAAGTCTGCGTGGCAACTACCCTGCGTTGGCCGTGCTGCTGGGTGAAGAGGCCTTCGACGTGCTGGCGCGCGCCTATCTCCAAACCCATCGCCCGGGCGACGCGCGTTTGATGATGCTGGGCGCCGAATTGCCTGATTTTTTAGCCCACTTCCCCCCGGCAGCCGACTGGCCCCATCTGGCCGAAGTGGCGCAACTCGATCGCCACTGGACGGAATCGCACCTGGCCCCCGATCGAACCGTGCTCGATGCACAAGCGATACTTGCCGGCCATATCGGTCCAAAGACCATCTGCATCCCCCATCCCGCCACGCGCTGGTTTTTCAGTTCGGCGCACCCCGTGGCCAGCTTGTGGATCGATGCCCGCAACGGCACCCCCGAGCGACCTCATTTGGCCTGGCAAGCCGAAGGCTTGATGCTGACCCGACCTTCGGACCATGTGCGGGTCACACGCATATCGCCCGCCGAGCACACTTTTTTAAATGCATGCGCCGAACACCTCCCGCTGGAGGCGGCACTGCAAGCCGTGCTGAGCCATCACCCCGACACCCAACTGCCCAACTTGGTCGCACACATGCTCCAACAAGGTGCGCTGACTCTAAATCCTGATTGAATGGAAACTCACATGAACACCATCCGTGCGCTGCTCCAAATGTTGGCCGATATAGGCCGCCGATTCATCCCGCATGATCTGCTGGCCCTGTGTGCCCGCGTGTCACTGGCAGCCATCTTTTGGCAATCCGGTCAAACCAAAGTCACCGGATGGCTGGAAGTCACAGACAGCGCCATCGCCCTGTTTGAGACCGAATACGCCTTGCCCCTGATCCCTCCTGTGTGGGGCGCGCACCTGGCAGCCTATGCCGAACACCTTTTCCCCATCTTGCTGGTTTTGGGCCTGTTTACCCGCGCCAGCGGCCTGGCCTTGTTGGGCATGACCGCCGTGATCCAAATTTTTGTTTACCCGTCAGCTTGGCCCACCCACCTCAGCTGGGCGGCGCTCATGCTGTACCTCATCGCGCATGGTGGAGGACGTTGGTCGGCTGACCGTTTGTTGCGCTGGCCCTGAACCCCAACGACCCCGTTGCGGCGGCTTCATCGCAAGCCCGACAAGGCATGCGCATCAAACACCTGCAAACGGGCCTGCTCACGCCGCTGGGCATCGAGTTTGGCCTGGGTCATTTCAAACCGCAGGGCCCAATTCACCCCTCGCGGTTGCACATCCGGCCGGGTCATCATGTAACTGAACTGATTGTCACGCTCGGGAGCCCACTGCCCCCAAACCTGAACGGTTTTGGGTATCCGCTTGATGCGCATCTGCTCCACGCCTCGAAAAGTTTTTAACACCTCCACATCAGCCGCCGTGACCCGGCTGGCGCGTCGCCCCAAAGGGGCGGCATACACCGCCACCAGACCTCTGGCGTCGCGCAACACGATGCAGGGATACAGCCGCCGATCGGGCTGCCGCAACAAGACGACATGACTTTGATCTTTCATGGATGATCCTGATTTGACATGTACCGACGCAACCACCGGTCCAACCCGTCGGCCCGATCGTGCGCACAAAAGCCCAGCAATTCCAGTCGAGAGCGTTCGATTTGTCCGTGATGTCGCAACCAATGCCCCTCCAAATCCGCCACACGCTCCAAATACTTGACCTGTTCATTGCTGTCCACAATGCCCAACAACACACGTTGCCGTGCGCGCCGCTCCATGGTCTTCATCAAATCCAGTTCTTGCCGAATCCGCTGCCGATCGGCCAACTGCGTCAGCCAATGACCGACCGCTTCGGCCGCTCGGTGCCGTCGGCTCGATTCGCGCTCGCGTGCCCGATCAAGCTCAATGGCCGAATACAAAGGCAAGCGCGCCACCAGACTGGTGCTGCTGCCCCAAGCCATCGGCAACGCCTGCGGATCCGGCGATAACTCGGCACGCTGCCCCAGCCGATGCTCCAAACTCAACTCGACCCGAAAATGGCTGGCGCTGGGCCAACAGGCCAGCGTGCGCTCGTACAACTCGCGTGCATCGGGCAAAGCGGGGGCTTTCAACACAAACTCGGGCAAAGCATGTTGCACCGGTTCGCTGGCGCACACAGGCCATGCGCACACCATTGCCAGCCAAACCCATGGCCACTTCATCCATGTGTGTTTCATGTCATCTCCCTCAAAACGGATGGAAACGATGCTGGCGCCACTCGGCCGCATCGAGCAAACCCGACTGGTAGTGGGCGCGCCAGGGCATCACATAGGGCGAGAAATCCAAAGGATCCGAGCTTCCGCGCCAACCCAACAGCAAAGCACAGCCCAACGCGATCGAAACAGCCACCGCACGCTCCGTCGGACTGCCCTGACGCAAACGCCCGCCAAACAAGGTGCTGCGGTGTTGCGACCACCACGTCAAAGGTGCACCGGACACCGTTAGCGCATCGCACACCCAATGCAAGACCCCAGCCAGGCCAAACGCCAGTAAAGCGCGGCCCCACTCACCCCCCAGCCAACCTGCCCCCATGCACAACACCCAGCCCAACAGAGTGTGGGTGACGCCTCGGTGCAACACCCGATGAATGGGCCGATGCTGGCGCCCCAACCATTCAAGCCAATCCGGCGCCGTCGACCCCAGCACCGCCCACGGCATCAGCGCCGAATCCCAAACCGCGCACACCGACGCCCCGATCATCGTGTGAGACATCCACCGCATGGCTCACCTCTGTCGAACGGCCAAAGGGCCATACCCCAGCGCGCGTGCGCTGCTCAGTGCCGCCGCCAGCTCCCACCATCCGGCCGCCATCACCAACAGCAACATCACCCACATCAGCGACACCGTGGCGTCATAGGGTGCCTCACTGCGCATCGAAATCACCTGCGGTGCTCGCCGCTGCAGACACACCCGCAAGCTGGGGTGCAGGGCCTGCTCGCTCAAAGCCCCGACCAGAACCACCCTTGCAAATTGCGCCAACCTCACCGTCAGGTCCAATTTGCGTCCGGACAAAGCGTGGGCATCATCGAGCACCAGCACCACCTTTTGGTGTTGCGCCCAACTCAGCAGAGCATCCAACTTGTCTTCCACCGTCATGGTCTTCAATGCCTTGCCCTGGCTGAGCAGATGCGCCTGCAGCGCCGCCTGATCCACCCAGCGTGAGAGCGGATCGCAAGCCCGCCAATGGATCATGGGCCAGTGCGGCCACAACTGCGCCGACCGCTGACAAATGCGCTCGATCGCACTGCTCTTGCCACACTGCGGCGGTCCCAACAGCCACACATCTTGCGTCTTGCGCAACTCGGTATCGACACACGCCTGACTGCGATAGAAACGCCGTTCACGCAAACGCAGCCGGCGCAGGTCCTGACCATCGACGCTGAACCCCATGCGCTTCACCAAAATCATCTTCATGCCATCTCCTGAAGGTGCAAACACACCCTCAGTTTTGCCAGAACCTCACACCCATGTCTGTGACATCAAACACAACTCATTTAATTGGGGTCAGACCCCAATTAAATGGAAGCGAAATCGCGGCAACGCAAAAATAATCGGGGACAGATCAACCCCGTTTTCCGTTACTAAAAACAAAAGCAAAAAATAATTGGGGTCTGACCCCAATTAAATGGAAGCGCAATCGCGGCAACGTAAAAATAATCAGGGACAGATCAGCCCCGTTTTCTGTTACTAAAAACAAAAGCAAAAAATAATTGGGGTCTGACCCCAATTAAAAGAGAAGGTGGGGCAGGCTGATGTGGCCGGGAGGCCATGCGCCGGTGACGTAGCCGACGTGGCCGCCGGTGGGGGTGTGGCGCAGTTCGCAATGCGGCGAGAGGTCTGCGGGCTGGGGCAGGCTGTGGGCTGGGATGAACGGGTCGTTCAGGGCGTTGATCAGGGTGGCGCGTACGCGGATGTCGCGCAACCTGGGTTTGGCGCTGGCGCGGCGCCAATAGTCTTCGGTGTCCTTGAAGCCGTGCAAGGGGGCGGTGAACACGTTGTCAAACTCGAACAAATCCCTGGCACGGCGCAAGGCGGCCTCGTCGAACAGGCCCGGGTGTTGGCGCAACTTGGCCAGCGCCTTGGGCACCATGGTGCGCATGAAATAAGGGGTGTAGATGAAGCGATTGAGCCCGCGCCCGATGGCGTGACCGCTGGCGCTCAAATCCAGCGGTGAAGAAACACTGGTGACGCTGTGCACCCAGCGGTTGGCCACTTCGCCCTGTTCGGCCGCCCACACCATGAGGGCGTTGCCGCCCAAAGATATGCCGACCGCATGCGCCTCAAGTCCGCCACGGCTGCGATGCGACGTGACCACATGACGCAACATGAAGTCAATTTCTTCATGATCGCCCGAGTGGTAAGCGCGCGGGGCACGGTTGAGCTCGCCGCTGCAGCCCCTGAAGTGCGGCAAAGCGAGGTGCCACTGATTTTGCAAGGCCCAAGCAGCCATGGCGCGGGCGTAGTGGCTGTGCCTGCTGCCTTCCAGGCCATGAAACAACACGCACAACGGTGCCTCAGGCCGCACCGCACGCACGTGATCGATGTCAACGAAGTCGCCATCCGGGGTCTCGACACGCTCGCGCTCCCAAGGCGGCGCATCACGCAAACTGTCACGAGCCAGCTTGCTGGCCCAGATGGTTTGCGCATGACCACCGGGCAACCACCACGGAGCATCCCACATGTGGTTCAGTGCAAGGTGGTGGGGGCGCTGACGATGTCCGTCACTTCGGCCCGGGTGCCGGGGCTGGCGTGGTGCGCCACCAGGCGCCAGCCTTGTGCCGTGCGCTGGTACACATTGGTGGCCATGACAAAGCCGGTTTGCACGCCTTGCGGGGTGGCCACCTCGACCTGTTCGACCAGGTTGTGCATGGCACTGGTGATGGTCTCCACCTTGCGCACATTCATGGGCTTGGCCAGGATCGCGCCGCCGTTTTCAAACATGGCTTCAAATGAGGCCCGTATGGCCATGGCGCCGATGATGCGCGGGCCGCCGGGATGCACGCAAACGATGTCGTCCTCGTCGGCCCAACAGGCCATCAATTTTTCGAGGTCGCCCTTTTGCAAGGCCTCGTAAAAGGCCGCTTCGATCTCATCGGCGCTGCCGCCGACCGTGGCCGCGCGAAGTTTGGCTTTGGACATGGTCTGAATTATCACCCCGGAGCGCTGATGAGGTCAGACACCCCAATAAAAAGCCGAGTGCGGCATGAACCGGACTCGGCGATCAATCCCTTGCGCAGGGATCCTGCCAGCCCCAAAGGGCCGGGAGGTGTTATTTTTTGCTGCGGTACTTGCGCAAAGCGGCAATCTGGGCGGCCATGACAGCCAGCTCGGACTGGGCGCGCGCCAGGTCGATTTCGCTCTTGGCGTTGCGCACGGCCTCTTCGGCCACCTGCCGCGCCGCATTGGCTTTTTCTTCATCCAGGTCCTTGCCGCGCACGGCCGTGTCGGACAACACGGTGACGCAGTCGGGCTGAACTTCGAGAATGCCGCCGGCGACGAACACGAATTCTTCCTGACCGTCGGTTTTGGTGATGCGCACCGAACCGGGGCGAATGCGGGTGATCAGCGGGGTGTGACGCGGGTAGATGCCCAACTCGCCAGCCTCACCCGGGAGAGCGACGAATTTGGCTTCACCGGAGAAGATTTGCTCTTCGGCACTGACCACATCGACTTGAATGGTGCTCATAAGGTTTCCTTGGTTCCCTCGCCCCCCGGTGAAGAGGGGCGTGGAGGATTAGGCGATTTTCTTGGCTTTCTCGAAAGCTTCGTCGATGGTGCCGACCATGTAGAAGGCCTGCTCGGGCAGGTGGTCGCACTCGCCATTGACGATCATCTTGAAGCCGCGAATGGTTTCGGCCAAGGACACGTACTTGCCGGCGGTACCAGTGAACACCTCGGCAACGTGGAAAGGCTGCGACAAGAAACGCTGCATCTTGCGAGCACGGGCCACGACCAGCTTGTCTTCAGGAGCCAGTTCGTCCATGCCCAGAATCGCGATGATGTCACGCAGTTCCTTGTAGCGCTGCAGGGTACCCTGAACGGCGCGTGCGGTCTGGTAGTGGTCTTCACCGACCACATGGGGGTCGAGCTGGCGGCTGGTGGAGTCCAGCGGATCCACAGCGGGGTAGATGCCCAGCGCGGCGATGTCACGCGACAGCACCACGGTGGAATCCAAGTGGGCGAAGGTGGTGGCGGGCGAAGGATCGGTCAAGTCGTCGGCAGGCACGTAAACGGCCTGAATGGATGTGATCGAACCCACTTTGGTCGAGGTGATGCGCTCTTGCAAGCGCCCCATCTCTTCGGCCAGCGTCGGCTGATAACCCACGGCAGAAGGCATGCGACCCAACAGAGCGGACACTTCGGTACCGGCCAGGGTGTAGCGGTAGATGTTGTCGACGAAGAACAACACGTCACGGCCTTCGTCGCGGAACGACTCGGCGATGGTCAGACCGGTCAGGGCCACGCGCAGACGGTTGCCCGGGGGCTCGTTCATCTGGCCGTAGACCATGGCCACTTTGGATTCGGACAGGTTGTCGGAGACCACCACGTTCGATTCCATCATCTCGTGATAGAAGTCGTTGCCTTCGCGGGTGCGCTCACCCACACCGGCGAACACCGACAGACCCGAGTGGGCTTTGGCGATGTTGTTGATCAGTTCCATCATGTTCACGGTCTTGCCCACACCGGCGCCACCGAACAGGCCCACCTTACCGCCTTTGGCGAAGGGGCAGACCAAGTCGATCACCTTGATGCCGGTCTCGAGCAGTTCTTGCGAGGGCGACAGTTCGTCGTAGGCCGGGGCCTTGCGGTGGATGGAAGCGGTTTGGGTCTGGTCGACCGGGCCACGCTCGTCGATGGGGTTACCCAACACGTCCATGATGCGGCCCAGGGTGGCTTTGCCCACGGGCACGGTGATGGCGGCACCGGTGTTGTAGACCATGATGCCGCGACGCAGACCGTCGGAAGAACCCAGGGCAATGGTGCGGACGATGCCGTCGCCCAACTGCTGCTGGACTTCCAGGGTCAGGGGCGAGCCTTCGAGCTTGAGGGCGTCGTAGACCTTGGGCATCTGGTCACGGGGAAACTCGACGTCAACCACGGCGCCGATACATTGAACGATTTTTCCTTGCGCTTGAGCCATTTTTTGCTCCGATAAAAAAGTGATTAGACGGCGGCCGCCCCGGCGACGATCTCGGACAATTCCTTGGTGATCGCGGCTTGGCGGGTTTTGTTGTAGACGAGCTTGAGTTCGCTGATGACGTTACCGGCGTTGTCGGTGGCGGCCTTCATGGCCACCATGCGGGCCGACTGCTCGGACGCCATGTTTTCGGCGACGGCCTGATAGACCAGTGCTTCGACATAACGCACCAACAAATCATCGATGACGGCTTGCGCATCGGGCTCGTAGATGTAGTCCCAACCGTGCTGAGTCCCGGCGGCGGCAGTTTGCTGGGCCATGTCGTCTTGCGACAGGGGCAGCAACTGTTCGACCATGGGCTCTTGCTTCATGGTGTTGATGAAGCGGGTGTAGCACAAATAGACCGCACTGAGCTCGCCATTGGCATAGGCATCGAGCAGCACCTTGACGGGGCCGATCAGCTTTTCCATGTGCGGGGTGTCGCCCAACTGGGTGACGTGCGCCACGACATTGGCACCGACGCGGTTGAGGAAACCCAAACCTTTGTTGCCGATGGCCACGGCGCGAGCACGCTTGCCCTGCGCCTGCAGGTCGCGGATCTTTTGCGTGACGGCACGCAACACGTTGGTGTTGAGACCGCCGCACAAACCCTTGTCGGTGGTGACCACGATGAAGCCCACGTCGTTGGTCACGTGAGCCTTCATGAAGGGGTGCACATACTCGGGGTTGGCTTGGCCGAGGTGGGTAGCGATGTTGCGCACCTTCTCGCTGTAAGGGCGAGCGTGGCGCATGCGTTCCTGCGCCTTGCGCATTTTGGAGGCGGCGACCATTTCCATGGCCTTGGTGATCTTCTTGGTGTTTTCCACCGATTTGATCTTGCCTCGTATTTCCTTGCCTGCTGCCATTGAGGTTCTCCGTAAAGAGATGCGCCTAGGGCCAAGATGGCCCTTGGGCTACATCAAGCAAAGGTCTTCTTGAAGGCTTCGATGGCCGACACCAGTTCGGCTTCGGCGTCCTTGTCCAGGGCCTTGTCGTTTTCGAGCTTGGCCAGCAAGGCGGCGTGCTTGTCCTTCAGGTGGGCATGCAAGCCCGACTCGAAAGCCAGAACGCGCTTGACATCGAGGTCATCGAAGTAACCCTTGTTCACCGCGAACAGCGAGGCACCCATCAGGCTGATGGGCAGCGGGCTGTACTGGGGCTGCTTGAGCAATTCGGTCACGCGGGCACCGCGATCGAGCTGCTTGCGGGTGGCTTCGTCGAGGTCGGAAGCGAACTGCGCGAAAGCCGCCAATTCACGGTACTGGGCCAAGTCGGTACGGATGCCACCGGACAGGTTCTTGATCAGCTTGGTCTGGGCAGCACCACCGACGCGCGACACCGAGATACCGGCGTTGATGGCGGGGCGCACACCGGCGTTGAACAGGCTGGTTTCCAGGAAGATCTGGCCGTCGGTGATGGAGATCACGTTGGTCGGAACGAAAGCAGACACGTCACCGGCCTGGGTTTCGATCACGGGCAAAGCGGTGAGAGAACCGGTCTTGCCCTTGACTTCGCCCTTGGTGAAGGCTTCGACGTAGTCGGCGTTGACGCGCGCGGCACGCTCGAGCAAACGGCTGTGGAGATAGAACACGTCGCCGGGGAAGGCTTCACGGCCCGGGGGACGACGCAGCAGCAGCGACACCTGACGGTAAGCCACGGCCTGCTTGGACAGATCGTCATAAATGATCAGGGCGTCCTGGCCGCGATCGCGGAAGTATTCGCCCATCGTGCAGCCCGAGTAGGCCGACACGTATTGCATGGCGGCGGACTCGGAAGCCGATGCAGCAACCACGATGGTGTAGTCCATCGCGCCGGCTTGCTCCAGGGCACGCACGACGTTTTTGATCGACGACGCCTTCTGACCGATGGCGACGTAGATACAGGTCATGTTCTGACCTTTTTGGTTGATGATGGTGTCGATCGCGACGGCGGTCTTGCCGGTCTGACGGTCACCAATGATCAATTCGCGCTGGCCGCGGCCGATCGGCACCATCGAGTCGATGGACTTCAGACCGGTTTGCATCGGCTGGCTGACGGACTGACGGGCGATCACGCCAGGGGCGACTTTTTCGATCACGTCGGTCAGCTTGGCGTTGATGGGGCCTTTGCCGTCGATGGGCTGACCCAGGGCATTGACCACGCGGCCGATCAGCTCGGGGCCGACGGGCACTTCCAGAATGCGGCCCGTGCACTTGACGGTGTCGCCTTCGGAGATGTGCTCGTACTCACCCAAAATCACGGCGCCGACAGAGTCGCGCTCGAGGTTCAGGGCCAGGCCGAAAGTGTTGTTGGGGAACTCCAGCATCTCGCCCTGCATCACATCGGACAGGCCGTGGATGCGGCAAATGCCGTCGGTCACAGAGATGACGGTGCCTTGGTTGCGAACGTCAGCGCTGCCCGACAGGCCTTGAATGCGGCTTTTGATCAGCTCAGAAATTTCTGCGGGATTGAGTTGCATGACTCTTTCCTTTTCCTTGTTGTGGCCAACTTTGTAAGCACGGGGCTTACGCGGTCAGCGCGACTTTCATTTGTTCCAGACGGGCGCGAACGGAGGTGTCAAGCACCTCGTCCCCGACCACCACACGAATGCCACCGATGAGCTCGGGCTGCACCTCAACGCGAAGGTTGAGTTTGCGACCAAAGCGCTTTTCGAGGGTGGCTTGGAGATCGGCCAGCGCGGCGGCATCGATCGGGAAGGCACTGCCCACCACGGCATCGCTGGTCCCGCCCTGCGCATTTTTCAGGGCGCGGAACTGGGCAGCGATCTCGGGCAGCGCGGCCAGGCGATCGTTTTCGATCACGGTGCGCACGAAGTTTTGGGCCACATCGCCCTTGAGCGAAGGGGCCAAGCCGGCGAAGAGGTCGAACAATTGCTGGTCCGAAACCTTGGGGTTACCAGCCAATTGCTGCACCTGGGCGTCAGAAGAAATGACAGCCACTTCGTCCAGCCATGCGGCGACGGCGTCGAGTTGACTGGCACCCGCCTTGAACAGGGCTTCGGCGTAGGGACGTGCGATGGTGGCGAGTTCGGCCATGGTGTCCTCTTACAGCTCGGCCTTGAGGCGATTGAGCAAGTCGGCGTGAACGCCGGCATTGACTTCCTTGCGCAGGATCTGCTCTGCACCCTTGACAGCCAGCACTGCCACTTGCTCGCGCAGGGCTTCGCGGGCCTTGACGGCCTGCTGGTCGGCTTCGGCACGGGCGGCAGCCACGATCTTGTTGGCTTCTTCGGTGGCGCGGGCCTTGGCCTCTTCAATGATGCCTTGGGCGCGGCGCTCGGCGTCAGCCAGGCGGCTGGCGGTTTCGTTGCGGGTTTTGGCCAGCTCTTCTTCCACGCGCTTGTTGGCGGCGCTGAGGTCGGCCTTGGCCTTGTCAGCGGCGGCCAGACCGTCGGCGATCTTCTGGGCACGCTCGTCCAGGGCCGCAGTGATCGGCGGCCAGACGAATTTCATCGTGAACCAGACCAGGATCAAAAAGACGATGATCTGGACTATGAGGGTTCCGGTAATGCTCACGTCGAGTCCTTTGTGTGTTTAAGGGAACAAGGCATTGCTGGAGGGAATGCCGGCTGTTGATGCGCCGGCGAACACCCCAACCACGCCCGGTTTCAACCCCAGGCTCTGGGAAGAATTACTTCGGCAGGTTGGCCAGCTGACCCAGGAACGGGTTGGCGGTGGCGAACCACAGGGCGATACCGGTACCGATGATGAAAGCGGCGTCGATCAGACCGGCCAGCAGGAACATCTTGGTTTGCAGCTCGCCCATGAGTTCGGGCTGGCGGGCAGCCGACTCGAGGTACTTGCTGCCCATGATGCCGATGCCGATACAGGCGCCGACAGCGCCGAGGCCGATGATGAGGCCAGCGGCCAGAGCAACAAAGCTGATAACTTCCATGGTTTGACTCCTAAAGGAACAGTGGTTGAGAAAGGTTGAAAAAAACAGCGAATCCTGATCAGTGGGCGTCGTGCGCCTGACCCAAGTACACCAGCGTGAGCATCATGAACACGAAGGCTTGCAAGGTGATGATCAGAATGTGGAAGATGGCCCATGCCGAACCGGCAATGATGTGGCCAATGGCCAGGCCGATGCCGGTGCCCGACAGGGAGAACGCGCCACCCATCAAGGCAATCAGCATGAAAATCAGTTCGCCGGCATACATGTTGCCGAACAGTCGCATGCCATGCGACACGGTCTTGGCGATGAATTCGATGATCTGCATCAGGAAGTTGAACGGCCACAACAACGGGTGTGCGCCGAAGGGGGCGGTGAACAACTCGTGGATCCAGCCGCCAGCACCCTTGATCTTGACGTTGTAATACAGGCAAATCAGCAACACCGCCACCGACAGCCCCATGGTCATGGACAGGTCGGCGGTGGGCACCACGCGCATGTAAGCATGGTGCGGGTCGTGACCGGCAGCGCCGTAGATGGCCTCCCAAATGACAGGGATCAGATCGAGCGGCAGCAAGTCCATGGCGTTCATCAGGAAAATCCAGACGAACACCGTGAGGGCCAGCGGAGAAATGAATTTGCGGCTTTGCGCGTTGTGCACGATGCCTTTGGCCTGGCTCTCGACCATCTCGACCAAAATCTCAACCGCCGCCTGAAAACGACCGGGCACGCCTGCAGTGGCCGTGCGGGCGGCGCGCCAAAGCAAATAGCATCCGACGATGCCCAGCAAAATGCCCCAGAACAGGGAGTCGAAGTTAAAGACAGAAAGATCAAGCGGGCCGTTAGGCTTCTGGTTTTGCAGATGGGTCAGGTGGTGAACGATGTATTCACCGGAGGTGGGTGCTGCTGCAGAAGACATGCGTTGACTCTGTTCAGTTTTGTTGCTTTGGGGCCAGCCAGCGGCCCAGGCCGATGGCTAACCAGTGAATTTTCAAGGTGATGATCAGAGCCACCAGCAAAGCCGGCCAACTCAGACCCTCGATCACGCGCCCGGCCAGGATCAACATGGCAATGGACAACATGACTTTTACCGCTTCCCAGACCAAGAACCCCAGGGCAGCCGTGGCCGCGTTGATCGAGGCCAGCCGCCCCGTGATGCCACGCGCCATGACAGCAGCCGGCAACACCACCGTGAGGGCACCGTAAGCCGCAGACAACGCCGCCGACTGACCGGACACCCCCCAAGTGATCAACGAGACGAGTACCCCCGCCAGAGCCTGAATCAGCACCACGCGCCACACGGACACCTGGGGTTGACTGCGACGCAACGCGTGCGCCTGCTCAGCGGTGAGCCGCTGAATCGGCGGCTCGGGTTCGTCTTGCTCGGGGTAAGGAACAGGTTGAATTCTGGCCATGATTGTTTACGCCCAGGTTACATCCCGCTACTTGGCAAAGACCGTCATTATAGCCATACTCGTATTTCTACTTAAACACTTCCCCACCTTTTCAACGGGTATCCCGCCCGCCCCGCAGCGTTCGGCTTGCGGGTAGGATCATGGCATGAGCGAGAACACCCCCGATCCGCGCCGCGACAGCCTGATTGAATACCCCTGCGTCTTTCCCATCAAGGTCATGGGACTCAAAGTCGACGGCTTTGTCCATGCCCTGACCGAGGTGGCCGAACGGTTTGACCCGGCTTTTGACGCGTCCAGCATCGAATTGCGACCCTCGTCCAGCGGCAAATACCTGGGCGTGACCCTGAACATCAATGCCACCAGCCGCGAACAGCTCGACGACCTCTACCGCACCCTGACAGCTCACCCCATGGTCAAGGTGGTGCTGTGATCGTTCAACCGATGGGTCTGGTTGAGTATGTGCCCACTTTTGAAAAAATGCGCGTATTCACTGAAGCCAGACAGCCTGACACCCCGGACGAGCTGTGGCTGTGCGAGCACCCGCCCGTGTTCACCCAGGGCCTGGCCGGCAAAGCCGACCATGTGCTCATGCCCGGCGACATCCCCGTCATCCAGACCAACCGGGGCGGCCAGGTCACCTACCACGGGCCGGGTCAGGTGGTGGCGTATCCGCTGCTCGACTTGCGCCGCCGCGGCTACTTTGTGAAAGAACTGGTTTTTCGCATCGAAGAAGCCGTCATCCGCACCCTGCGCCACTTTGGCGTCACCGGCCACCGCGTCAGCGGCGCCCCAGGCATCTACGTGCAACTCGACGACCCGCACGGCCACGCCCCTTTGCAGAAATGGGGGTCAGACCCCCATTTCCGGGGCTTGGGGAAAATTGCCGCGCTGGGGATCAAGGTGAGTCGGCATTGCAGTTACCACGGGGTGGCGCTGAACGTGGCGATGGATTTGTCGCCGTTTGAGCGCATCAACCCTTGCGGTTATGCGGGTTTGCGCACCGTGGATCTGGCCACGCTGGGGGTGCAAGCCGACTGGCACGACGCCGCCGGGGTTTTGTCAGACAAATTGCAAGCCGCCTTGGGATAATGACGCCATGAGCACCCCCGAACACAAAACCGTGCGCGAAGCGCAAAGCCGGGACAACTACGACCCGACCGCGAAACAAAAAGCGGCGGCCAAACTCTCGCGCATCCCCGTCAAGGTGGAACCGGGCGAGGTGTTGAAAAAGCCCGACTGGATCCGCGTCAAAGCCGGGTCTCCGACCACCCGGTTTTATGAGATCAAGGACATTTTGCGCAGCAACAAGCTGGTGACGGTGTGCGAAGAAGCCAGTTGCCCCAACATCGGCGAGTGCTTTGGCAAGGGCACGGCCACCTTCATGATCATGGGTGACAAGTGCACGCGGCGCTGCCCGTTTTGCGATGTGGGCCATGGGCGCCCCGACCCGCTGGATGCCGATGAGCCCGAGAATCTGGCCAAAACCATCGCAGCGCTGAAGCTGAAATACGTGGTCATCACCAGCGTGGACCGCGACGACCTGCGTGACGGCGGCGCCGGCCATTTCGTCGCCTGCATCCAGCGCACCCGTGCCCTGTCACCCGAGACCCAAATCGAAGTGCTGGTGCCCGACTTCAGAGGCCGCGACGACCGCGCGCTTCAGATTTTGAAAGCCGCACCGCCCGATGTGATGAACCACAACCTGGAGACCGTGCCACGCCTGTACCGCGAGGCGCGACCGGGCAGCGATTACGCCTTCAGCCTGAACTTGCTGAAAAAATTCAAGGCCTTGTTCCCGCACGTGCCGACCAAGAGCGGCCTGATGGTCGGCCTGGGCGAAACCGACGAAGAGATTTTGGACGTGATGCGCGACATGCGCGCACATGACATCGACATGCTCACCATCGGTCAGTACCTCGCGCCCAGCAACAGCCACCTGCCGGTGCGGCGCTATGTTCATCCCGACACTTTCAAGATGTTTGAAGCCGAGGCCTACAAAATGGGCTTCAGCCACGCGGCTGTGGGGGCGATGGTGCGCTCTAGCTACCACGCCGACCAGCAGGCGCACGCGGCGGGGGTTTAAGCCAAGCGCCCGATGCGCACTTGCGCCTCGGCCAGGTGCTGCTGCATGGCTTGCAAGCAAGGCGCAAAGCCGCCTGACAACAAGGGATCGGTGCGAAGTCGTTCAAGGTAGTTCTGGGCGAGTTGGCTGGCCTGATGCCAGATGGCAGCGGGGATCGCGGCCAACACATTCACGCGCGTCAATCCCTGTCCCATTTCCCCAAAGCGATTGGGCGCAAAAGCCATGGGCAACACGTCGTAGGCAGGCGACAACTGATAAGGGCTGCCGTGACTGCCGATGAACGACAAGTTGCCGGCATGCATGTCGGTGTTGCCGATCAACGCCCCAAACGCCCAACGCAGTGCTGCGTGCTGTGTCGCCCGGGGCTGGACCACGCCCATTTGGGCGAGTGCTTGCACCAGCACCGGCCAAGGCTCGTGCATGCGTCCGACATATTCGGCATCAAGGGCACGCAATGAGAACACGCCAACGCGACCCAAGGGGCCTACACGGTCAAAGCGCGGCACCTCCAAAAACCGTTGGCTGTTGATGTCCAACACCTGACTGGGCGTGCCGAGCATGGCGAGAGCATGGTGCTCTGACAACAACAAATCGCGCCAGCGCTCGCTGACGGCGTTGTCATCCCGTGCGCTGTATTTCACCAGCACATGACCCCGGTCGGTATAAGCGGCAAATTTGGGCTGCTCTCCCCCGGCGCTGGAACCCGGCGACTCGCCCGCAGCAGCCGCCCGCGCCAGCTCGGGGTACATGGCCTGTCGATCGACAGGCTCTGGCGGCGGCATTTGCAAAAAAACCTCGCGGGCTTTTTCTCCGACCAGCCAATGCCCCACCGCATCATGCCCGTGGTGCAACAACGCATGCAAGACTTGCGCATCGCTCCATTGCTCGACATCGGCAGGCAAGCCCAGTGCTGGCGCATGACGCGCCGCGTAGGCCCGACCCATGAAGCCTTGCGGGCGCATGTCCAACAACCACCAGGGCAAGCCGTCGCTGTGCAGGGCGGAGCCATCGGGCTGGATCATCACAAACCCGTCGGGGCGCACCGACACCAGCTGACCCCACATGCTGATTTGCCCGCTTTCGCTCACCCGATGAATGGCCACGGCATCGAACCCTCGGGTGTGATCTTTCAGCGCATATTGAATGGATCGCCCCGCCCCGAGGCGAATGATGTCATCGCCCAATTCAGCCAGTGCCCGGGACACCGTCGGTTGGCTGAACCCTGTCTTTTCAACCAGTTGGCGCGACTTGGCCGGCCCCAAAGCCAGTTGCTGACGGATGGCGTCTGTGGTTGCGGCCATGAAGATGGATGGATTTATGAATAGAAAAATGAATAGATATTCTAATCCGTGTCACCCCATTCAGCAACGCCCCCAGGGCGTTGGGGTGGCGATCTCTAGCCAATCGCCGGTTCAGAAAAAAATCGGTCCTGCCTCAAGTGGGCAATCGGTGCAAATCCAGAAAAAGTGTGGTGACTTGATCGTTAGAGATTTGCTCTTTGGCTATTTTTTAAACCCCTTTTTTAAGTAAAACCCAATGGATTGATGCTTCGCATCCACCAGTAAAAAGCGACAGCCCGTGTGGGACATGATGTGCATTTTGGTCAATCCGATGACAAAGTCCACCAACTGACTCCCCAGATTTCTTTGCCTGAACTTTGAGTCCACTGCCAAACGAGCCAGTTTCAAGGCGGGGTAGTCTGAATATTTGTACGCATGAATGGGAGCATGCTGATGGATGTCCTCGACGGAAATCTGCGTGCACAGTGTTGTGACATAAGCAAGAACTTTTCTCTCACCCTCTTCGACAACCACATGTGTCTTGGCCAAGTTAGTCTGATGCAAAGATTTAGCCTCTTTTTTCAAGAAATTTTTTAGTGGCACCAGACTCGGATCACCCAGACTTAAACGCCCACAATCATCCCCCGAGCTGAGCTCGCGAAGTTGCAATGTCATGGTGACCTCTTAAGTAGAAGAGGACTTGGAAGTTTTCAACTCGACCAGGCCCGATCGAGCGTATTGCCGAGCCATTTTTAAACCGGACTCAGAATCCGCCTTGAGCACGCGGCTGGTTCGCCCTTTGGCAACTTGACGCAAGAAGGCTTTTGCATCGTCGCCGGTGACGGTCGTCGCGCCAAAAGAACTCGATTTGATTGCCATTTTTGCATTCTAAAGGAGTGCGTAACCGAAGGATTGTCACACTTTCAATTTATTTTTGAATCCTTTAATGTTACTTTTAACGCCACCATGCGCTGGCTAGATGGCGCTCCCAAACCTTGCGGCAGAAACCACGTGATGCAAGATGCGGCCAGGCCGGTGGCTGATCATGCCAACCGCCGGTCCAAAAAGTCCAAGCGATCCTGCCCCCAGAAAATCTCGCCATCCACCACATAGCTGGGCGCGCCAAAAACCCCGGCGGCAATCGCCTGCGCGGTGTACTTTTCATAAGTTTCCTGCACCGACTGGCTATTGGCTTTGTCCAGGCAGGCGGCATCCAGGCCCTGCTCGGCCAGCAACTCGGCCAGCACCTTGGGGTCGGCGATGTTGCGCTCTTGCGCCCAGCACGCCGCCAGCACCGCACCGGTGATGCGCATGGCGGCCTCGACCCCATGGTGCTGATCAACCGCAATGATCAGGCGCGACGAATCGTCGCCCGAGACGGGAAAGTATTTGGGTTTCAGATTGAGCGGGGCGTTGAGGTGCTGGCTGAAGCGCTGCAACTCGACCAAGCGGTAGGCCTGGCGCTGGGGCGCGCGCTGTCCCAGCGGCAAACCACCGGAGATCGGAAACACCTTGCCGCCCAGATCGACCGGCATGACCCGCACCGAGACACCCCGCTGACGCAAAATTTCAGCCAACCGGGCGTGACCCAGATAGGTCCAGGGGCTGGGGGGCGCAAAGTAGTAGTCAACTGTGCGATTCATGGTTTGGGGTCTCCGTGGTATCGTGCGCGATGGTTGATTTGGCGGGGTCGCCGTGCGCCCCATGAACCCCATTTTTACAGGAGAACAGCATGTCGCGTGTGGCTTTGGTGACTGGCGGCAGTCGTGGAATTGGCGCCGCGTGCGCTTTGCTGGCCGCCCGGGATGGCTGGTCGGTGGCGGTCAACTACACCCAAAACTCGCTGGCTGCCGATGAGGTCGTGCGCCAGATTCGCGCCGCCGGCGGCACGGCCATTGCCGTGCAAGCCGATGTGGGCGATGAAAGCCAAGTGGTCAGGATGTTTGAAACGGTGGACGCCAAGTTGGGCCGCCTGGGCGCGCTGGTCAACAACGCCGGTGTGGTGGATGTGCCGCAACGGATTGATGAAATGAGTGCCGCCCGACTGGAGCGCATGTTTCGCATCAACGTGACCGGCAGTTTCTTGTGCGCCCGTGAAGCCGTGCGCCGCATGAGCACCAAGCACGGCGGCAGCGGCGGCGTGATCGTCAACCTCGGTTCTGCGGCCGCCCGGCTGGGCTCGCCCGGTCAATACGTGGACTATGCGGCGGCCAAGGGTGCGATCGAGGTGCTGACCCTGGGCCTGGCCAAAGAAGTGGGCGCTGAGGGCATCCGCGTCAACGCCGTCCGCCCGGGCCTGATCGACACCGAAATCCATGCCAGCGGCGGCCTGCCCAACCGGGCGCGCGAGCTGGCCCACCTGGTCCCCCTGCAACGCCCCGGCACCGCCGAAGAAGTGGCCAAAGCCATCGTCTGGCTGATGGGCGACGACTCCTCTTACACCACCGGTTCTTGCATCGACGTCACCGGTGGTCGCTGATTTTTTTCTTTGGAACCATTCATGAGCAACACCATCTCCCATTACATCCAGGGCCAAGTGGTCGCCGGGCAGAGCACGCGCCAGCAACCCGTCACCAACCCCGCCACCGGGGCTGTCACGGCACAAGTCAAACTGGGCAGCGTCGCCGACGTGAATGCCGCTGTGGCGGCAGCCCAGGCGGCCTTTCCCGCATGGTCCGATTTGCCCCCGCTGCGCCGCGCGCGCGTGATGTTCAAATTCCTTGAGTTGCTCAACCAGCACCGCGACGACCTGGCCCGCATGATCACCGCCGAGCACGGCAAGGTCTTCACCGACGCCCAAGGCGAAGTGACGCGCGGCATCGAGATCGTCGAGTTCGCCACCGGCATTCCGCAACTGCTCAAGACCGGCTTCACCGACCAGGTGTCCACCGGCATCGACAACTGGGTGCTGCGCCAGCCCCTGGGCGTGGTGGCGGGCATCACCCCGTTCAACTTCCCCGTCATGGTGCCCATGTGGATGTTCCCCGTGGCCATCGCTTGCGGCAACACCTTTGTGCTCAAACCCAGCCCGCTGGACCCCTCGCCCTCTCTGTTCATGGCCGAATTGCTGAAAAAAGCCGGCCTGCCCGACGGCGTGTTCAATGTGGTCCAGGGCGACAAAGAGTCGGTCGACGCCCTGATCGATCATCCCGACGTCAAAGCCGTCAGCTTCGTCGGCTCGACCCCGATCGCCAACTACATCTATGAAACCGGCGCCCGCCACGGCAAACGCGTGCAAGCCCTGGGCGGTGCCAAAAACCACATGGTGGTCATGCCCGACGCCGACCTCGACCAAGCCGTCGACGCCCTGATCGGCAGCGCCTATGGTTCGGCCGGCGAGCGCTGCATGGCCATTTCGGTCGCCGTGCTGGTGGGCGATGTGGCCGACAAAATCATGCCCAAGCTGATCGAGCGCACGAAACAACTCAAGGTGCTCGACGGCATGAACCTGGCCGCCGAAATGGGCCCCATCGTCACCGACGCCGCACGCCAGCGCATCAGCGGCTACATCGACGCCGGTGCCCAAGAAGGCGCCAAGCTGCTGGTCGATGGTCGGGGCTTTGCGGGTGCCAGCGCCGGCAAGGGCTGCGACCAGGGCTTCTGGTTGGGTGGCACGCTGTTTGACCACGTGACCCCCGAGATGAAAATCTACAAAGAAGAAATCTTCGGCCCGGTGCTGTCATGCGTGCGCGTGCCCGACTTCGGCACCGCCGTCAAACTGATCAACGACCACGAATTCGGCAACGGCGTGTCGTGCTTCACCCGCGACGGCAACGTGGCGCGTGAATTTGGCCGCCGCATCCAGGTCGGCATGGTCGGCATCAACGTGCCCATCCCCGTGCCCATGGCCTGGCACGGTTTTGGCGGCTGGAAACGCTCTTTGTTTGGCGACATGCACGCCTATGGTGAAGAAGGCGTGCGCTTTTACACCAAGCAAAAGAGCATCATGCAGCGCTGGCCCGAGAGCATCGGCAAAGGCGCCGAGTTCGCCATGCCCACCTCCAAGTGAGCATAATTGGGGTCTGACCCCAATTAATGGTTGCTTTTTTGCCACAGCGCGGAAATTGGGGTCTGACCCCAATTCTTTATGAGCACACCTCTGTTTGATCACATCATCATCGGCGCGGGCACCGCGGGTTGCCTGCTGGCCAATCGGCTCAGCGCCGATCCGCGCAAGCGGGTGTTGCTGATCGAGGCCGGGCGCAAAGACGATTACCACTGGGTGCACATCCCGGTGGGTTATTTGTATTGCATCGGCAACCCGCGCACCGACTGGATGTACCAGACCGAGCCGACCCAGGGCCTGAATGGCCGCCGCCTGCGTTACCCGCGCGGCAAGGTGCTGGGCGGCTGTTCCAGCATCAACGGCATGATTTACATGCGCGGTCAGGCGCGCGACTACGACCAGTGGGCGCAGATCACCGGTGACGACGGCTGGCGCTGGGACGCCTGCCTGCCTTTCTTCAAAAAACACGAGGACCATCACAAAGGCGCACACGCCATGCACGGCGCCGGCGGCGAGTGGCGGGTGGACCAACAGCGCTTGCGCTGGGACGTGCTGGACGCGTTTGCCCAAGCCGCCCAGCAAGCCGGCATTCCTGCCACCGACGACTTCAACCGGGGCAGCAACGAAGGCGTGGGTTATTTCGAAGTGAACCAGCGCGACGGCTGGCGCTGGAACACCGCCAAAGCCTTCTTGCGGCCCACCTGTTATGGCCGACCGAATTTCGAGATGTGGACCTCGGCCCAAGTCATGGGCCTGGTGTGGGAGCGCGAGAGCAACGGCGCGCTGCGCTGCGCGGGCGTGCGGGTCTGGGATGGGCAACAGGAAGTGGTGGCGCGTGCCGAACACGAAGTCGCCTTGTGCGCCGGCAGCATCGGCACGCCGCAAATCCTGGAACTGTCCGGCGTGGGCGAGGCCGAGCGACTGAAAGCACTGGGCATTGAACCGGTGCTGAACCGCCCGGGCGTGGGCGCCAACCTGCAAGACCACTTGCAAATCCGGGCGGTGTACAAAGTTCAGGGCGTCAAAACCCTGAACACCCTGGCCAACAGCTGGTGGGGCAAAGCCATGATCGGTCTGGAGTACGCCTTCAAGCGCACCGGCCCCATGAGCATGGCGCCCTCGCAACTGGGTGCTTTCACCCGCAGCAGCCCCGAATTCGAATGGCCCAACATCGAATACCACGTGCAGCCCCTGAGCCTGGACGCCTTTGGCGAACCGCTGCACGACTTCCCTGCCTTCACCGCCAGCGTGTGCAACCTGAATCCCACCAGCCGGGGCACGGTGCACATCACGGCCAATGACTTCCGGCAGGCCCCGGCCATCGCGCCCAACTACCTGAGCACCGAACAAGACCGCAAAGTCGCCGCCGACTCGTTGCGCGTGACGCGCCGCATCGTGGCGCAACCGGCCCTGGCGCACCTGCAACCCGAAGAGTGGAAACCCGGCCCGCAGTACGAAACCGATGAAGACCTGGCTCGGCTGGCCGGCGACATCGCCACCACCATCTTCCACCCGGTGGGCACCGCCCGCATGGGCCGCGCCAACGACCCGGATGCGGTGGTCGATTCACGCCTGCGCTTGCTTGACGGCACCGGCAGCTGGGTGCGCGGCCTGCGCGTGGTCGACGGCAGCGTGATGCCCACCATCACCAGCGGCAACACCAACTCGCCGATTTTGATGATGGCCGAAAAAGCCGCCCAATGGATGGCGGAAATTGGGGTCTGACCCCAATTAATGGTCGCTTTTTCGCAACAGTTCATTGATGGGCAGGCGAGCCCAATGACGATGGCGCGGCGGCCCCTGTGCCGGATTGGGCTGGTGGGATAATTCGGGTTTACCAGTCAACCCACTCACCCACCCATGTCGCTAACCTCCCAAGACATTGAGCGCATCGCCAACCTGGCTCGGCTGGAATTGCAACCTGCCGAGGCCGCCGGTGCCCTGGACAAAATGAACGGCTTTTTCAAGCTGGTTGAAGCCATGCAGTCGGTCAACACCGCTGGCGTGGTGCCGCTGGCCCACCCGATTGAGGTGGTGCAGGCCATGTCGTTGCGCCTGCGCGACGATGTGGCCAGTGAGCCCAACGCCCGCGAAGCCAACCAGCAAAGCGCCCCGGCGGTTGAGCGCGGCCTGTTTTTGGTCCCCAAGGTCATCGAGTGAGGGGCGAAGGCATGAGTCAACACCTGCACGACCTCACCGTGGCCGAACTGGCCCGGGGTTTGGATCAGAAACGGTTTTCATCCGTGGAATTGGCGCAGCATTTTTTGCAGCGCATCGAAGTCGATGGCAGCGGCAGTTTCCTGGATCACGATCCCGAAGCTGCACTGGCGCAAGCCCGGCGCGCCGATGCGCGCCGCACCGCCGGCACGGCAGGCCTGCTTGAAGGCGTGCCACTGGCACACAAAGACATTTTTGTCACCCGCGACTACGCCACCACCGCCGGTTCGAAGATGCTCCAGGGTTATCGCTCGCCTTTTGACGCCACGGTGGTGCGCCGCCTGGGGGTGGAAGGTGCGCAGTCTGACGCGCAAGCCGCAGGAGGCGCGGGCATGGTGTGCCTGGGCAAGCTGAACTGCGATGAATTCGCCATGGGCTCGGGCAACGAGAATTCGGCCTACGGCGTGGTGCACAACCCATGGGACGCCCAACGCGTGCCCGGCGGCTCGTCGGGCGGCAGCGCAGCGGCCATCGCGGCACGGTTGGTACCGGCTGCCACCGGCACCGACACCGGCGGTTCGATCCGACAACCCGCCGGGTTTTGCGGCATCACCGGCATCAAACCCACCTATGGCCGCATCAGCCGCTACGGCATGATCGCTTACGCTTCCAGCCTGGACCAGGCCGGGCCGATGGCGCGCACCGCCGAGGACTGCGCCCTGCTGCTGACGGCGATGTGCGGGCCGGATGCGGACCGCGATTCGACGTCGCTGGATGTACCGACCGAGGATTTCACGCGCGACCTGAATGCGCCGCTGGACGGGTTGCGCATCGGCGTGCCAAAGCAGTTTTTTGGCGCTGGCCTGGCCGCTGATGTGCGTGCGGCCATCGAGGCCGCGTTGGCCGAGTTGGAAAAGTTGGGTGCACGCCGGGTCGAGATTGATTTGCCACTGACCGAATTGGCGATTCCGGCCTATTACATCATCGCGCCCGCCGAGGCGTCATCGAACCTGAGCCGATTTGACGGCGTGAAGTTTGGCCACCGCACTTCCAACCCGCAAGACCTGCTGGACATGTACAAAAAGAGCCGTGCCGAAGGGTTTGGGGTGGAGGTGAAGCGCCGCATCATGACCGGCACCTACGTGCTCTCGCACGGCTACTACGACGCCTATTACTTGCAAGCACAAAAGATCCGGCGCATGATCGCCGACGATTTCCAGCGTGCTTTCGCGGTATGCGACGTGATCGCCGGGCCGGTGGCCCCCACGGTGGCGTGGCGTTTGGGGCAAAACGCCAACGATCCGGTGGCCGATTATCTGGCCGACATCTACACCCTGCCCGCTTCGCTGGCCGGCTTGCCGGGCATGAGCGTGCCGGCCGGGTTTGGCACAGGTGGCATGCCGGTGGGCTTGCAACTGGTGGGCAACTATTTCAAAGAGGGTCGCTTGTTGAATGTGGCGCACCGATTGCAACAAGTGACGGATGCGCACACGCGCAAGCCGCAGGGGGTCTGACGCCATGACCGCAAAACTCATTCATGGTTATGAGGTGGTGATCGGGTTTGAAACCCACACCCAATTGACCACTTCGTCGAAGATTTTTTCCCGGGCATCCACCGCGTTTGGCGCCGAGCCCAACACGCAGGCCTGCGCGGTGGACCTGGCTTTGCCGGGCACGCTGCCGGTGATGAACCGGGGCGCGGTCGAGCGCGCGATCCGTTTTGGCCTGGCCATCGGCGCGCATGTGGCGCCGCGCAGCATCTTCGCCCGCAAAAACTATTTTTACCCCGACCTCCCCAAGGGCTACCAGATCAGCCAGTTTGAGATCCCGGTGGTGCAAGGCGGCGAGGTGTCGTTTGATTTGGGCGATGAGAAAAAGACCGTGCGCCTGGTGCGCGCGCACCTGGAAGAAGACGCGGGCAAATCGCTGCACGAAGATTTTGTCGGCCAAAGTGGCATCGATTTGAACCGCGCCGGTACGCCGCTGCTGGAGATCGTGACCGAACCCGACATGCGCAGCAGCGAAGAAGCGGTGGCCTATGCCAAAGAACTGCACAAGATCGTGACCTGGATCGGCATTTGCGACGGCAACATGCAAGAGGGTTCTTTCAGGTGCGACGCCAACGTGTCGGTGCGCAAGCCCGGCCAGCCTCTGGGCACGCGGCGAGAGATCAAGAACCTCAACAGCTTCAAGTTCATGCAGCAGGCCATCGACTTTGAAATTCGCTGGCAGATCGAGCAGATCGAGGACGGCCATGCGATTGAGCAGGCCACGGTGCTGTTCAACCCGGACACGGGCGAGACGCGCGCCATGCGCACCAAGGAGGATTCGGCGGATTACCGCTACTTCCCCGACCCCGATTTGCCACCGCTGGTGATTGCCCCCGAGTGGGTCGAGCAGGTGCGGCAGCAGATGCCTGAGTTGCCGCGCGCCATGGCCGAGCGCTTTGTGCGCGAATTGGGCTTGCCCGAATACGATGCGACCACTCTGACGCAGAGCGCGGCTTCGGCGGCGTATTTTGAGGCGGTGGTGGCGGCAGCCGGTGCGGCACTGGCCAAGCCGGCCAGCAACTGGATCATGGGCGAGTTTTCGCGCCGGGTGAACAACGGCGAAGGCTCGTTTGATGCGCCGGCGGTCAGCGCCACGCAATTGGCGGCGCTGATGGGTCGCATCGCCGATGGCACGATCAGCAACAATGCGGGCAAGCAGGTGTTCGATGCGCTGTGGTCGGGCGAGGGTGAGTTGGTGGACGCGATCATCGAAGCCAAAGGCCTGAAGCAGATGAACGACAGCGGCGCATTGGGGAAGATCATCGATGAGGTGATCGCCGCCAACGCCGACAATGTGGCTCAGTACAAAGCGGGCAAAGACAAAGCTTTCAATGCGCTGGTGGGTCAGGTGATGAAGGCCAGCAAGGGCAAGGCCAACCCGCAACAGGTGAACGAACTGCTCAAACGCAAGTTGGGGTGAACATCCCTCCAGGCTGGGTTGGCTGATGGCTGAGGGTTTGAGCCAGACCAAATCCAGGCACTGTTCAATCCGGGTAAGCCGTTGCGAGATGCGGTCCATGCTGACTTGCTGTTGCGCCAGTTGTGTCGCCATGACTGCGATTTTTCCGGAAGGTGTGCGGCATTTCGTTTTTGAAGCCCGCGGTTTCGAGTTCGACGTGCGTCATGCGCGTTTTGACTTCTTTCAAGTCACGCTCGATGCGCTATCAGATCACCGGGAAATGGAACCAGGCCGGAGACAGCAAGGTCGGCGCCAATGTGTCCAGGGTGAACGTCAGCTGGCCAACGGCGGCGGTGGCGTTACCGGCGCTGTCGGTGACCACCGCCGTGGCGGTGATGAGGCCGTTGCCCAGGGCGGCGATGTCGGCCGGGCTGAGCGCAATGGGCTGATCGCTGAAGTTGCCGGTGAAGGTTTTGACCAGGCTGGCTCCGGAAGCGCGATACAGGGTCACATTGACGGTGGCACCGCTCTCGGCGCCGCTGATTTTGATGAAGCCATTGGCGACATCGGCGTAGTTTGCATTGGTATCGGCGATACTGCCCACAAAGGACAAGGTGGCCTCAGCGGGCGGCGTGTTGTCGATTTTGAACAGCGGATTGTCGGGGGCACTGACCATGGGGGTCAGGGTGGTTTTGTTGGCGTCGGACAACGTGGCGCCATTGAGATCGAGGGAACCGATGGCGATGCCGTTTGCGTCGCTGGCGTCGGATGACGCCAAGGTGTAGGTGAAGCGCAGCAGGCCGCTGGCTTCGACGCTTTGGGTGCTGTCGTAATTGGCTTTGGCACTGCCGCCGCCGATGTACAAAACCAGTTGCGGACGGCCAGAGAC
>JACCDP010154872.1_pt1 | contig 49868 bp, 32 predicted proteins | sample 7445841 | NCBI WGS metagenome assembly JACCDP01 (sample SAMN15323441, study PRJNA562643) | freshwater metagenome | isolation source: river surface water | place: USA:Blue River Watershed | collected 2017-08-17
CCGCCGCCAACGCTCGCCTCGCCTCCCTCTCGTCGACAATTCGCCGCCCGGCCATGCCTGCCTCCCTCGCGGCGATGGTGCGGCTTCGGCACGTGCCCTGTCATCCCGGTGTCGCTGATCGGTCACGTCGGGGGAGCGATGCACAGGTGGCAGAGAAGGGGTAGGGCTTCGTTCTGGCGAGCGGCCGTGGCGGTCCTCACGGTGGCCGCCAGTGTGGCGCGGGCCGCCACCTTCACCGTCACGACGGTGGATGATGCTGGGAGCGGATCCCTCAGGGAAGCGATCGCGTCGGCCAATGCCAGCCCAGGTGCCGACCGCATCGTGTTCGCCATCGCGGGCGCCGGGCCTCACACCATTTCGCCGCTCTCCGAGTTGCCGACGTTTTCGGAGGCCGTCTCCATCGACGGCTACACCCAGACCGGAGCCCGGCCCAACACCCTTGCGGCGGGCAGCGACGCCGTGCTCGCCATCGAACTGTCCGGCACGTTCGCCGGCGCGACGGCTCGAGGGCTCTCCTTCAATGGATTCGCCCGGGGCAGCGTGGTCCGCGGCCTTGTCGTCAACGGCTTCGGCGGGACTGGCATCGAGGTCGGTCCCAACATCGCGAACGTCGTCGTCGCCGGCTGTTATGTGGGCACCGATCTCTCGGGGACACAGGCGCGCCCGAACCTCCGCGGCGTCACCTTCTCGAGCTGCAACGACTGCACCGTCGGGGGGGAGAGTCCCGGCGACCGCAACGTGATTTCCGGCAACCTTGGCCAAGGCATCCGCGGCGAATACGGCGGGCGGCACCTGATTCTGGGCAACCACATCGGCGTCGACGCGACCGGCCGCGTCGCGCTCGGCAACCTGACCGGGGTCGAGTTCCGCAGCGGGTTCGACAACGAAATCGGGAGGGCATCGGCCGCAACGCGAAACATCATCTCCGGCAATCGAAGCGACGGCGTTCACCTCTTCGACCCCATCGCCATTCCGGGGCGCGTGGTTCTGGTCCGCGGCAACTTCATCGGGACGGACGCGACCGGCGAGGCGGCGATTCCCAACGGCGACACGGGAATCCGCCTCGAGCAGGACCACGCGATCATCGGCGGACGTTCCGCCTCCGAGGCCAATCTCATCTCCGGCAACACCGTTGGCCTGCGGCTGGGCGGGACCGCGGCCCGTGTCGAGGGCAACTGGATTGGCACCGATGCGGCCGGGCTGTCGGCAATCGGCAATACCAATGGAATTGTCTTCACTGCAACGGACGGCATTGTTGGTGGCACGGCGCCGGGGGCTGGAAATGTCATCTCGGGCAACACGACGGGAATTGTTGTCGCAGGCTCCGGCCCGACACGAACCATCGCAGGCAATGTCATCGGGCTTGCGGCCGACCGTGAGACACCGCTCCCGAACACCTACGGACTGCGCCTGCCCAACGATCCCGAGATCGTGGTCGGGGGAACGGTCCCGGAGGCCGGCAACGTCATCGCCGGAAATCTCGATGCAGGCATTCTGCTCGTTCCGTCCGCCCGCCGGCCTGTGATTCGAGCGAATGCGATTTTCGCCAACGGCGCCTTGGGCATCGATCACGGCGGGGATGGCGTGACGCCCAACGATCTTCTCGATGCCGATATGACGACGACGGGGCCCCAGAATTACCCCGTGCTGTCGTCTGCCGCTGCGGGCGTCAGCGAGACGAACATATCGGGAACGCTCGACTCCCTGCCGGGGCAGTTCTACGCCGTCGACATCTACGTCAGCGACGCGTGCGACCCGAGCGGATACGGCGAAGGACGTCGGTGGGTTGCCAGCACCGAGGTCACGACCGACGCCGCCGGTCATGCGACCTTTGCGACCGTCGTCCCCGAAGCGCTCCAGGGGCTCTGGCTGACGGCGCTCGCGACGGGCAGCAGTACCGGCACGTCTGAATTCTCCGCGTGCCTCAGGGTGAACCGTCCACCGGTGGCCAGCGCCGGATCCGATGTGGTCGCCGAGTGCATCGACGGCGCTGCCGACGTGATTCTCGACGGCAGCGGTTCATATGATCCCGACGGAAATCTACTGTCGTACCTCTGGACCGAGGGGGCGTCGACGCTTGCGAGCACGGCTACTGCGGCGGTTTCGTTCCCGCTCGGCGCGCATCCGGTCACGCTGCAGGTGACCGACCCGTACGGCGCCTCGAGCACCGATGGTCTGAACGTCTCGGTGGTCGATGGCCGCCCCCCGGCGCTGACCTGCCCGGCAGAGGTCGTTGCCTCTCAGACCGCACCGGGTGGGGCCAGTGTTCAGTTCACCGTCACAGCCGACGACGCCTGCGAGGGGCCTGTCTCGCCGGACTGCAGCCCCGCCTCGGGCGCCTTTTTCGCTCTCGGCAGCACGACGGTCGCCTGCACGGCGGCCGACAGCGGTGGACGAACCTCCGCGTGCTCCTTCCCGGTCATCGTCTCACCGCCCGCCAGCACACCGAGCGTGCGCGTCACGGGCAGCGGCACCGTCGCGTCCAGCGGCGCCAAGGCCACGTTCAGCGTTCAGCTGACCACCGACGCGACCGGCGCGGTCAGCGGCTCCTTCACGCTCTACGACCAGCCGCGCAAATGGCGCATCACCAGCACGCGGGTGAGCGCGCTCGTCATCACGGGCAACCGGGCTCGGGCATTCGGCTTCGCGTCCGTCAATGGCGCTGCTCCGATCGGGTTCCAGCTCGACCTCGGCGACCTCGCGCGCCCGGGCCGCACCGGAGACACCTTCGGGCTTTCCCTTGCACAGGGCTACTCGATTGCCGGCGCTGTTCGCTCCGGAGAGATTCGACTTGATGCGATGCCGAACGCGCTCTCGCGCGGTTCCAAGCGTTGACGGTGCCGGAGGCCGTGGTCGGCAGACAACATTGGCTCCTTGTAGCATCGATATCCCTTGTCGACGCACGTCCGCCGATGGCTGTCGCGATGAGTGCCCCGCCGGCGCTGTCGACAGACAGCGACCGACCACGCGCCTCCAGCACGGCGTCCAGCTTGGCAAACGCCTGCTGGATTCCTTGAGCACTTTGCTGTTTTCCATTTTGCCGGCATCGGGTGTCTGTCCTGAGCAAGAGCAGACGGACCGCATGGGTTCGCCTGTCGCGGGTAACACGATGTGCGGGTGACAGTGGACCGGGCGACGCTTCGGAACCTGTACGAGCGCCACGGTGGTCATGTTTATGGCCGCTGCCGATATCTGTTGCGTGACGCGGATGCGGCCCGTGACGCCACACAGGAGGTGTTTCTCAAGTTGGCCGAACATGGAGAGTCCTTCCGTCAGGGGGCGGCCTGGTCCACCTGGCTCATTCGTGTGGCGACCAACCACTGTCTCAACGTGCTGCGGGCAAGTCGCAACGCGGCGAGACAGGCCGTCGAGGAGGGACGGGTGCCGGTTCCCGGTCCGCAGGCGCTGTGGAGCGAGGATCGGGCCGAGCGGCGCGAGTTCGTGCGGCGCCTGCTGGAGCGCGTGGACGACGAATGCGCCGAGGTCGCAGTGCTCTACTTCGTTGACGAGTTGACGCAGGAGGAGATTGGCGCGGCGGTCGGCCGATCGCTGCCGACCATACGCAAGCGGCTGCGTGAGTTCACGGAGGCCGCTCGTGGACTCTTGGAGGCGAACCCATGACGGAGATCCGACCCGTGACGCCCGTGTGCGGAGGCCCGTCCTATGCGGCCCTCGTTCGCTATGACGTGGGAGAGTTGCCCCCGGCGGAGCGGCTTCTGGTGCAAGGTCATCTCAGGGCATGCCCGGCGTGTCGCGGAGAGCTCGAGCTGTTCGCCGCGGATAGGGACGCCTTCAAAGCGGCCGTGCCTTTGAAAGCCCTGCTGACGGCCGCCGATGGGCAGGGGCGAGAAATGCGGCCGCAGTGGAGGCGCCGGGTTGCAGGGCTTGTCCCGTTTGCCGCCTTGGCGGTACTGGCGCTCTGGCTGCAACCATCGTCCGAGGCGCCGGATGGTGTGCGGCCGAAGGGCGGGGCAACGCTCTCGTTCGCTGTTCGGACCTCCGACGGCTCGCGTGAGGGCGTCGACGGCGAGGCGCTTCGCTCTGGAGATGCGATCCGCCTGAGATATTCGTCTGGAGGCGCGCCATATGTTCTCGTGGTGGGCGTCGATGCCGACGGTCGCGTCTTCCCGTACTTCGAGGAGGCCGGGCGGTCGCGTGCATCCGAGTCGGCGGGAGGTCTGCTTCCGAACTCGGTGGTCATGGACTCAGACCCGCGGCCAGAGCGCATCTTCCTGCTGGCGTCGTCGCGGCCCGTTGCCGTGGACGAGGTGAAATCGGCGGCGCGAGAGCGCTTGGAACACGGCGCCACCATCGAGACGCTGGAGCGTCTGCCCATCGACGCCGAACAGGCGACTGTGTTCCTCAGGAAAAGCCCGTAGGATCACGCCATGTTGCGATGGCTCTGCCTGACGTGGCTCGTGATGACGCCGCTCCTCGCGGTGGGGGAGCGTCGCGTCGCGGTGGTGATCGGCCATGCTGGCGGACTGGGTGAACGTCCGCTGCGGTATGCGCACGCCGATGCCGAGCGAATGCACCGGATCCTGACGACGATAGGGGGCTTCGACGCTGCCTCGGTGCTGATGCGGGATCCTCAGGTGGAGGCGGTTCGAACGGCGCTCGCGCGAGCGGCCGAGCGGGCTGAGGGCGGCTCGGTGCTGGTCTACTACTCGGGCCACGCGCGCAACGGCGAGCTGCTCATGGGCGGCGGCAAGTATCCGATCGCCGAGCTGCGGGCCGCGCTCGAGGCCATGGGGGCGCGGTTCAAGGTTGCGATTCTCGACTCGTGTCGCAGCGGCGAAGGAATCCGGTCGAAGGGGGGCCGCCTCGGGCCGGCCTTCGACGTCAGTGCCGAGCCCCCCGGGCCGCGCGGTGTCGCCGTCCTTGCGTCGAGCGCGCGCGACGAAGATTCTCAGGAGTCGGATCTCCTCGGTTCGAGCTTCTTCACGCATTTCCTCGCCAGCGGTCTCGCCGGCGACGCCGACACCAGCGGCGACGGTCGGGTCACCCTTCAGGAGGCCTACGACTACGCCTACGGCCGAACGGTTTCGGAAACCACGGCAGCGCGCGCCGGCGTCCAGCACCCGACCTACTCATATTCGCTGGGCGGGGCAGGAGAATGGTGGCTCACCGACGTTTCCCGAGCCGACGCGATTCTCGTGCTGCCCCGCGGAATGGGCGGGTCGTTCGTCGTGGTGGATGACGCGACCCGGCGCCTCGTCGCTGACGTGGAAAAGCCCGTCGATATCGAGCGAAAGCTCGCCCTGCCGTCCGGGCCGTACGAAGTGAAGCTGCGGGACGGAGACCACGTGCGCGTGGCGCGGCTTCGGCTGGGGCGCAAGTCGGAGCTCTCGCTGGACGCCGTCGCGATGTCGCGGGTCGCCCTGGCGAAAAACCTCTCAAAGGGTCTCGATCAGGCGGGGGCGCTGGCCGAAGCCCAGGAACGCCGGTGGGGCGTCGTCTTGACCGGTGGCCTCCAGGGATTCTTCTCGGAAGCCGCCCGGACCCGGTATTTCCCTTGGCTGCCGACGGTCGGCCTCGACCTCGAAAGCCGCGACTGGTTCACACCCCGAAAAACGGTCTTCGCCATCGATTTGTCGTTGGGCTCGGCCTCGCTACCCGTGGTTGTCGGTGGCGAACAGGTGCAGACGCGCATGGACCAGATTTCTGCCGGCGCCTCCTGGGTGCGTGAGTTCGGCGCATCGCGACTGAGACCAAGCCTGGGCGGGCGCCTTTCGATCCTCGGCGTTCGGCGGGCGATCCTCATGCCCTCCAGCCTCACGGTGCCCGACCAGCACCTTTTGACGATGGCACCGGGGGTCGTTGCAGGCCTCGCCTGGGAGTTCGGCCACGGCCTGTCGGTCGGCCTCCGTGCGCGCGCCAGTTACCTGCTCTACCGGACGGAAGAAGAGCTGAGCCTCGGCTTTTTCGACGCGGGCCTGATTGTGAGGTGGGAGCCATGAAACCGACCACGCTGATATGGGGCGCCTTGCTCGTGCTGTCCGGCGGGTGCGGCGGTCTCTCCAACGAGGACCTGCTCTTCGTCGGGGCCCTCCCCGACGACGCCATTCTGCTCGATCCGCCCTCGGAGTCAGGCCTTGCTCTGGCCAATGGACAACTCCAGCCGCTCGCCGAGGCGGCCCGGGTCTCGGGTCACATCAACGACTTCACGCGCAAGGTTCTTCAGAGCCTGCGCGACGCGCTGACGGAATCACCCGAGCGGGGGGCCGGAATGCGGCGCTGGGGGCCGTTCCGCTGGAAAAAAGGCTTCGCCCGCCTTGAAATGACGCTCGATGCCTCGGTCACGTGCGAAGGCGAGTCGCCGCCGCTCGCGCCGTTGCCGCGCTACCGGTGGTCCATGGCGTGGGCGGCCGACAAGGCCGGCCCCTATGGTGTCGTCGTCGAGGGCCGAACGGTCGGGGACGCGTTCGAGCACTCCTGCGGGGGCCTGCGGTTTGATCTCTCGGAGTGGTCTCGGTCGGCCGGAGAAGATTCCGATGCGAGGCTCGTGGACGTTGCCTGGTCGCATGAGAGCGGACAATCGTCTGTATTGGTCGATGTCTCTCCTCGTGAGAACGCGAAGGGCGTGCTGGTCGGCGGGGTGCGGTACCGGTACGAGCGTGGAGGCCTGTCCAACGGCCTGTTCCGGTTCGCGCTCGCCGACGATTATCTCGCCGATTCCAACGGGCCTGAGCGCGCCAGCGTGGTCATGCAGTGGAGCCCGGATCGCTCGAAGGGGCGCGCCGACTGGACCATCCTGGAGACGGCGACGCAGGCCGAGCGCGTGACCGGTGTCCTGTGCTGGGAAAAAGGGAGAGGAGAGGTCTACTCACGGGACGACACGGGCCAGAGGCCGGTCGTCGGAAGTGAGGCGTCCTGCGGCTTCACGAGGCCGGACGAATAGCGTTTCCCTTTTGAGCCGCTCGGGTGTCGTACCCCGCATGAGACCGACGTTACTGGGCGTGGCACTTCTCTCCTTGGTTGCGGCATGCGCCTCACAGGGAACTCAGCCTCCGCAGTGCATCCCCAACGAGACCCGGGCCTGCTCCTGCGTGGGCGGCGGCGTCGGCGTCCAGTCGTGCGAGGCCGCCGGCGACGCGTTCTCCGCGTGCGCGTGCGACGCGGCCGACGCGGGTACGACGACTCCTTCGGTCGATGCCGGCACACCTGACGCGGGCGCACTGGATGGCGGGATCTCTCCGCCCCCCATCGGTGACGGGCCGCTGGCTGCCACCGAGCTCCTTTCCCGTCCCACCGATACATCGATGACCGTGAGCGTGGTCGCGGGCGAGGCGCTCGAAGCCTACGCCGAAGCCACGCCCGTCGGTTCGGCCGGCTCGGTGGTGCGGACGGTGAACGTGATGGCCAACGTCGGCGACGTTGCGGTGATGACCTGGGAAGGGCTGACGCCGGCGACCGAATACGATTTCCGCGTCTTCATCAAGATCGCAGGCGCGACCAGCTATACGGCCCGCCCCGCCGGACGCTTCCGCACAGCGCCGCCCAGCGGTTCGACCTTTACCTTCACGATTCAGGCCGACAGCCACCTCGATGAAAAATCGAGCCTCGCGCTGTATCAGCGCACGCTTCAAAACGTCGTGGAGGACACGCCCGATTTCCACATCGATCTGGGCGATACGTTCATGACCGAGAAACACTCGGCCCCGTTCCAGGCCGACGTGGTGCCTGCCCCCGACCGACCGACGGTCGTTGCGCGATACCTGTTCGAGCGTGGAAACTTCGGTCTCCTGGGGCTTTCCGTTCCGCTGCTGCTGGTCAACGGCAACCACGAAGGCGAATCCGGCTGGCGCAACAAGGGGTCGGAGAACGGCGCCCTCTGGGCCTCCCTCGCGCGAAAGGAGTTCTTCCCCAATCCTGTGGCCGGTTCCTTCATCAGCTCACCGAATCAAGACGTGCCGTTGGTCGGCGTCCGTGAAAGTGCGTGGGCGTTCACGTGGGGTGATGCCCTGATCATCGGGCTCGATCCGTACTGGTGGACGAACGACAAGAAAGCCGGCGGTGAAAACTGGGGTTGGACGCTCGGCGAGGCGCAGTATCGATGGCTCGCGCAGACCCTCCGTTCGAGCACCGCCCGATACAAGATGGTCTTCCTGCATCATTTGGTGGGCGGTTCCGGCGGTGCGAATCGCGGCGGCGCCGAGGCGGCCGGCCTGTACGAATGGGGCGGCAAGGGCGCGGACGGCCTGCGCGCGTTCGAGACCAAGCGTCCCGGCTGGGACAAGACGATCCACGAACTGCTCGTCGAGTCGCATGCGACGGCCGTCTTTCACGGCCACGACCATCTCTACGTCCATCAGGAAATGGACGGGGTGGCTTATGTCGAGGTGCCCCAGCCGAGCAATCCCAACGGCACGAACTTCGCGACGCTGGCCGCCGAGGGCGGATACACCTCCGGCACGAAACTGGGCAGCTCAGGACATCTGCGGGTGACCGTCTCTCCGACGGAACTCAAATGCGACTACGTCCGTGCGTGGACGGAGGGCGTGCGCGAAAGAATCGACAACCGCTCCGTTGCCCACAGCTGGACCATGCCTCCTGCAGGAGTACCCTGACATGCGGTCTTTGCTTCGCACCTCGCTGACACTCTTCGCCGCATCGGTTGTGGGCTGTTCGAGCGGCGAGCCTGCGCCGCGCGCCTGCGTTCCCAACGAACAGCGCTCCTGCCTGTGTTCCGGGGGCGGAACGGGCTTTCAGTCCTGCAACGCCGACGGTGCAGCACTCTCGGCCTGTGACTGCTCGGCGGCTTCGCCGGACGCCGGCTCCACCGATGGAGGCGCCCCGCCGAACAATGCCGATGCCGCCTTCTCGAACCCATCGAAATACAACACGGTGCTGGGTCGACCGACCGACGACTCCATTGCGATCAGCGTTCTGGCGGAAGCCAGGGGTGACTCTGTCTCGGTCGAATTCGGCACGGCAACGGACGCCGCGAAAACGGCCATCGTCGGCGGCCTGACGACATCCGCCATGGTCTCTGCGGAGGGCGAGCCGGTGGTCGTCGAGCTGACGGGACTCTCTCCCGACACCCTCTACTATTACCGCGTGCACTACACCCCGGCGGGCAAGCCGGAGGTCCTGGACAACCTGCATACGTTCCGGACGCAGCGCACGCGCGGCCACGGTTTCCACTTCGGCGTCCAGGGCGACACCCACCCCGAGCGTTACAACAACAAGATGTTCCACCCGGAGTTGTTCACGCTGACGATGGAGCAGGTGCGTGATCGCCAGCCGGATTTCTATTTCATGCTCGGTGACGATTTCAGCATCGAGAAGATCATCCAGAACTTCAAGGATCAGAACTACCCGGCCGGTCACCTCTTTCGGCGCGCGGTGGAGGGCGTGGCGGGCTTCGACCTCTACAGCGCTCTGACGAAGCCCTTTTCCATGGCGATGATCGTCGACGGCGTCGCAGCGCCGACCGGCAACGCTGCCTACAAAGAGCTGCGGCAGAAGTACCTCGGCATCATGGCGTCGGCGACGAGCCTATTTCTCGTGAACGGCAACCACGAGCAGGCCCACGCAGCGAACCTTGGTGGCATCTTCAACAATGCGTCCGTTTGGGCTGCAGACGCCCGGTTGAAATACTATCCGCTGCCCGCTCCCGACGGCTTCTACTCGGGAGACAACCGGACCATGTCGTCCGTCAACGGATATCCGACCATACGAGCGCCCGACGGCCGTCTGCGCGACTACTACGCCTTCGAATGGGGTGATGCACTGTTCGTTTCAATCGACCCCTACTGGCACTCCGAGAAGCTTTCTCCCGACAGCACGCTGTTTAACGGCGACCGGGAGGATGAGTGGGATGCCTCCATGGGGGACGAGCAATACTTCTGGCTGAAGGACACGCTCGAGAAAAGCACGGCGAAGTGGAAGTTCGTCTTCGCCCATCACGTCAACGGCAACAATCGGGGGGCCGCGGCCATCGTGGGCCGCGCGGAATGGGGCGGGCCGGAGTTTCGCGCGAAGCGTCCGACCTGGCCGAAGCCGATCCACCAGCTCCTTGCGGATACCAAGGTCACCATCTTCTTCCAGGGCCACGACCACATGTATTCACGGGAGATGGTCGACGGGGTCATCTATCAGGAGGTGCCGAACCCGGCGGACAACAGCTACTTCGCCTACAACTGCGATGCCTACACGCCCTCGACGATCTCCTGGGCAGGCCCGGCGGGATACGGCGTCTACGACGCGTCATGGGGCGTCAAGATGCCGAACGGCGGCTTCCTCGACATTGGCGTCGAGGCGGACCACGTCACCGTGGAGTACGTCCGGACCTACCGCAGCATCGACTTGTCGACCAACCCCAACAAGGTGTTCAAGGGGACGGAGCGGAACGGTGAGATCGCCTTCCGGTACAGCGTCCCGCCGCAGCCGGGCGACAGCGTGGCCGCCGACCATCAATACACCTGCATCGGTGCCGCTCCACCAGCAGGGTGGAAATACAACCGCTGAGAGGTCGCCGACATGGACATGCGCCGCGTGAACAACCTGCCGTGCTCGTACCTCCGCCTTTTGACCCTTTATGCTCCGCTGGCCCTGCTGGGCTGTGGAACGGTCGCCGCGCCCGACACGACGGCCGATGCCGGAGCGGCTTCGATGGTGGATGCTGGAAATCAGGGCGCCGTCCGTGCTGACCGGTGCACTGCCGTTCGAGAGTCCATCGAACAGGCCGGATTTTCCGGGGTCACGGTCTCTTGTGACGCCGACTTTGCGTGGATATCCAGTGACACATATCCTTCGCACGACAAGATGACGGGTATTACGGGAACCAACGACCAGGTGCCCGTTCCTGCCCCCGGATACCGTTCGCCGGTCAAGCTCGAGCCGAAGCTGGCCGCTCAGCCGACCTCCATCGACGCCGCGCTGGGAATCGCCGTCAACGGCGTCCCCATCTACGACTACACCTCGCAGAACACCAACGACCTGGCGGCTTATGATCCCCGGTTCGACACGAAACTCACCGGCGAGCTCGACCACTGCAACGGACACTCCGGGCGTGGCGATGACTATCATTACCATGCCGAGCCGACCTGCATGATGGACGCGATGAAGAACAAGGGACCCGCGGCGATCATCGGATGGGCGTTCGACGGATACCCGATATATGGAAAGCAGAATCCCGACGGGAGCGCCATCGCGCCCGGCACGCTCAATGTCTGCAACGGCCAGCCTGACGACGCCTACGGATTCAGGTATCACGCCTCAGACAAGCCTCCATACATCATCCAATGCCTGTCGGGTGAGTTCGACCTTGCGCAGGCGCCCCGCGTGCCGCCCCTGTCGGGGCTGAGCGGAGGCGGCCGGCCCCCCGGGCAGAAGCCGCCTGGAGGGGTACAGAATCTCAAGCTGGTCGAGGCCGCCGATGGCACCCGGACCATGACGTATGAACATCAGGGCAGGTCGTATTCCATTCAATACAAGCCGTCCGCCACTGTGAACTGCTGGGATTTCATCGATGCCTCTTATTCGGTGGGCGGTGTGAGCAAGTCGGGTACGTACTGCCGGCAGGCGCGATGAATCGGGCCGCCGTGGTTGGACTGCTCCTTTCGATGTCGGCGGGGGAGGCGTCGGCGCATCCCCTCGATGTCGCCACCGCCCGGGTTTCGCTCCGAGACGGCCACATCGAAGTGCTCGCAGAGTTGGACCTGTTTGCGGCGCTTCGTATTGATCCCACCTCCGTTGCGACGGCCTCAGACGAGGCGCTCACGGCAGCACATTCGGGCTTCGTTCGGCTGATGGAATCGGAGTCGTCCCTCGAGGCCGATGGTTCTCGAATTGCCCTGCGCGCGCGTGGAGTTCCCTCCGCCGCCGAGCTTCGTGCCATGGCGGCGACGCTTTCTTCGCGTGGGGAGACCCACGGTCCGCTCGTGCGTTTCTTCCTTGATGGTGCGACGAATTCGCTCGAGCCTCGGACCGTCGCATTCCGTCCCCCCGCAGTGCTGGGGCCGGTGATCGTCAGCTTCGTTCAGCCGTCGTCGACACTTGTGAGGCCCGGCGAAACAGCCCGGTTCTCTGTCCTCGGGCTGCGGAGGGAGGGGCGCTCGGGATGGGGGATTCCAGACGTATTGTTGCTGTTCTCGGCCGTCACCATCGTTGCCGGTCGAATCTATTCACGGAGGATACTGGAATGAGCGCCGTCCGTTGTGCTGCGTTGTGTTCACTTGCCTTCTTCCTGGGGCAGGCCTGTGCCGGTCCCGAAGGCCTGGCGAGCGACGCCGGTGACGCCGAAACGGTCGATGCCTCGGTCCATCCGACGGACGCCGGAGTCGCAGCTCCGTTCGCTGTCTCCAGCAGCGCCTTTGAGGCCGACGGGACGCTGCCGCGCGACTACACCTGCGATGGCGCCGGTCGAAGCCCTCCGCTGTCCTGGTCGGGCGCCCCCGCGAACACCGTCGAGTACGCGCTTCTGATGACGACCCTCGCCCGCGACGGCGAGAAGTGGAACTGGGTGCTTCATGGGATTCCCGCAGGCACGACAGGCCTCGCCGAGGGGGAGAAGGGCGTTGGAACGTTCGGCCTGACGAGTGACGGTCCGGAACTCGCGTACTCGCCGCCCTGCTCACAGGGGCCCGGCGCCAAGTTCTATACCTTCAAACTCTTCGCGTTGTCCGAGAGGCCGGCGCTGCCCGCCGACCTTCGCCAGGTCACCGGTCCGTTGCTTGCGGAAGCGGTGGCGGCGGTCACCCTCGCCACCGCGGAGATGACCGTGAGCTACACGCGTCCCTGAATCATTTCGGTTCGTCGGTGTCGGGGGAATCGTCGTCCGGCTCGGCCGACTCGGTTTCCCACGCATACGCGAAGCCGACCGCGCCGGTTCCGGAGATGATCGCGGCGCCATCGGCATCGACGTCCCGAGCCGAGGAGCCGCGCATCCAGAGCCGCCAGGTCTCCGAGATCTTCCAATTGGCCCGCAGCGAGAGGCCGAGCGTCGAGCCGCCCGTGGTGTAGGCGCCGGCGTTGGCGGTGAATCCTGCTTTGATCGAACCGAACTGCCGCGCGTATCCGGTCGACGCCTCCCATGCCAGGGGCGACACGGGCACCCCACCCGACAACGAGAAGGCGCCGCGACCGGCCTGAGCGAGAGAGAAGTAGGCCGTCTCCGTGGCGCTTCTGGAATACCCATGCCAGGTGCCGCCGATGGATGCCTCGTGAACAGCGGATATACGCACCGTCAGGCCGCCCATGACAGCGCCGTGCACCATGCTCGCCACGGCCGGATCTATCAGCGCGCCGAGCCGGTCGCAGACCGCGCCCGTGTTGTTTTTAGCGCAGGAAGAGGCTGCTTTGGCGACGTTCACCTCGCCTGAGGCCGTCGAAAGCTTTGACACCGATTGTTCCGTCGAGCTGCGATCCACCGAGCCCAGCAAGAGGAAACGCCAGCGCCATCCGCCGTTGCCCCCGGAATCCCAGCTCGCCATGGCCGTGCCGCCGACGGTGTTCGTGCGAGCAGCGAGGAGGATGTCGGCAGGCGTGTCCGCCCCATCGGAAAGGGTTATGCCCGTCGTCGACTCGGTGGTCGATGGTGGCGAGAAGGTGATGCCGAGGTCGGCGTAAAGGTGGTCGCCGAAAAGCCGTCCAATCGAAGAGGACAACGTGAATATATCGCCCCCCTTGGGTTTGAAGGCGCCTCCCTGGGTCGGCTTGCCTGCGAACTCATGGGTGTAGGCCGCACCGATGTCGAGCGTCCAGATGTCACCCAGATCAATGCTTCCCTCGAGGCGCGTGCCGAGAGAGCCCGCTCGAGGGCTTGCCGATGACTTCTCGTTCAGAGAAGAAGCTCCGGACAGTTCAATCTCGTGAGCAGCGGCGGCGACTGGGAAGAGAACGGCGGCGCAGAGAAGGCGGCGCATGGGCGCATCCGCCGCCGGTGGTGCGCTCCGGTCGGAGGCACCACCGGCGGTCGCGGGTTACTGCTGGGCCTTCGCGGCCTTCTTGGCCGCCTTGGCCTCCTTTGCGGCCTGACGCGCGGCCTTGGCCTCGGCCTTGGCCTCCTTTGCGGCCTGACGCGCGGCCTTGGCCTCGGCCTTCTCTTCCTTGGCGGCCTGGCGCGCGGCCTTGGCTTCGGCCTTCTCCGCCTTGGCTTCGGCCTTCTCCGCCTTGGCTTCGGCCTTCTCCGCCTTCGCGGCAGCCTTCTCCTCCTTGGTGGGCTGAGCGGCGGCGCTGTCGTCGGCGACGGCAGGCGCCGAAAGCGCCAGAGCGAGAAGGACGGCGGTCATGAACTTCGGCATGCGAACTCCTTCGCCCGAGACGGGCGTATCCGGGGAACGGCCAATCGCTCGTCCGGCAAGGGCTCAGACACTCGAGCAAGACAAAAGAGAAAGCCGGTTGCGATGCCGCAATCCTCGTGCATCAGACGACGTGCCGAACGCATCCGGACTGCAACTGCCTTCGAAAGTGAGACCCTTCCGACGACCCACAGACCGCACAAACGGCTGGCTGAGTTTCGCGTGAGGTCAGTCGACCGCTGCCTGCCGCTGTCGGTGCGGAAGCGGCCCGGCGGCGAGGTGCCGGTCTCGCGAACGACGAGACCCGTTGAGGACGACCACGCGTCATCTGCGGAGCGCCTGCAGTTCGCAACTCTCAGCGTGTTCGGTTTACCAGACGACTGCGAGCCGCGACTGGGCGGTCCAGAGGGTCTGCGCCCCCTCGGCGAGGCGCGGCGCCAACGCGGCTCCCGCGGCCATGACGCCGAACTCGTTGCTCCAGTGCAGGCGGTACTGGTCCTTGGAGGGCATGCCGGGCAGCCCCGAGACCGGGAGCCACTTCAGCCGGAGGGCGAGGTCGAACTCCATGCCCAGGGCGCAGGCCGGATCGAAGGGCGCGCAGCGGTTTTCCTCCCAGGGGTTCGCGGGGTCGCGTGGGGCGTAGTAGTCGGCGGTGAACCCGACCACCTTGCCGCCGTTGAGGGTGTCCGCCCAGCCGAAGACGCCCTGTCCAATCAGCTCGACCTGATGCGCCTGTCCCTCGAATCGGTAGCGGCCCTTCACGTTCAGGTAGGTGCTGTTGAAGACGCCGCCGCCGCCGTGCAGGGCGCCGGAGGCGCGGCCGGCCAGGGTGTTGAAGGAGCGGGCGTGGAGCGCGACCGGGTACATGAGCAGGCCCATGCGGTAGTCGGGGCTCATGGGGTACATCTTGAAGGTGGGGTCGCCGATGAGCTGCTCGTCGCCCGAGCTGTGGCCCACCTCGAGCAGGGCGTCCCAGGTGCGGGTGGTCAGCCCGGCCCGGGCGGCGTAGTTCAGGATGTCGCCCTCGAGGGTCTTTTCGGCGAGGCCGGTGCGGTCGTCGAAGAGCCCCCCGGGAAGCAGCTTGATGCCTCGCGTCGTGCCCCGGATGGCGGCGACCTCGCCCTCGGTCAGCAGCGACGGTCCGGCCTCCCAGAGGCCGATTTTCAGGCGCCAGAAGGCGTCGATGATGTGGAGCGTGCTGTCGGTGAAGCCCTGTGAGCGGCGCACGTAGATGGCGCCCGCGGTCAGCTCGTCGTCGTCGCGGCGCCAGCGCGGGGACTCGTCGCGCCAAATGAGACCCGTGACGAGTTGGCCCACGGTCACGTCGCACTTGGGGGCGGTTGCGTTGGGCTCTGCGGCCGTGGCGCCCCCGCAGACGGGGGCGGTGCGCCAGCCGAAGGGGCCCGCTGCGGTTCGGGTCTCCGGGGCAGCGGCGGTGCTGCCGAAGCCGAGGGTGTCTTGCACGAGCCTGTCGTAGCCGAGCAGCCAAACGAGCGGGGTTTCGCGCCGGTCTCCCCGGGTGATGGCTCGGAGGATCGTCAGGGGGCGGGTGGCGAACAGCAGCCGGTCGAAGGTGGTGCCGTACTCCGCGTCGCCGAAGTCGTTGCGAAAGCCGTTGCCGTCATTGAACAGAATGCCCAGGCCGCCGTGGGAGGCCTGTCGGCCGAGGCGAAGCTGGCCCACCGGCAGCGACAGCTCGAGCCACAGCCGCCGCACCAGCAGATCGGGGCGCTCGACCCCGTCGATGCCTGTGCGGGTCGGGTTGCTCGCGAAGAGCGGTACGGATGAACGCCGCGCGTTGTCGCCCCAGACAACGTTGTCCAAGACGTCCAGCTGGGCGTAGACGGCGGCCTTGGGCGGCGTGCCTTCTCCGCCGCCGAAGCGGATCGCGGGCTCGAGGCGCAGGCGGTTGGCGAAGAAGGTGCCGCTCGAGGCGTCGTCGCGGCCGGTGTGTGGAGCGTTCGCGAGGTAGCCATTCTCGTCCAGGCGCGCCACGGGGGCGTTCCAGAGCCCGGTGACCCGCGCCCGGTAGTAACCGTGGAAGTCGAAGCCCCACGCGCTCGTCGCCTGGGGCGGAGCGGTCATCGGAGCGGGAGGCGCGGCCGGAGCGGGCGGCGCGGGCGGAGCGATCGGAGCGGGTTTTGCGACTGGGGGTGAAGAAGGGTTCTCCGTCGCCTCGGCAGCGGACGGGGCTTCGGCGGGCGACACGCCGGGCGCCTGGTCTGTGGTTGGGGCCGGGGTCGCCTCAGCGCGAACATTGACGGGCAGGGCGAGCGTGGCAGCGAGCAGGGTCGAAGCGACCGGCGTGAGAAGACGCATCGTGGGGTCCTCTGGCGAGGGCGTGACGGCCGGCCCTGCCGAACGGGTGGTGCGCGGATCAGGGGGCGAGTGTCGCCGTCAGCTTGGCCGGCACGAGGTCGCTCGCGAGCCAGGCGCGCACCGCTCGCGCCTCCGGGGCCGTCCCGGCGGGAAGGGTGGCCGTGTTGGCTCCGGCCTCGGCGGTGAACGGCGCGTCGACGGTGGCGAGGACGGCGCCCTGCGCGTCGAGCAGCTCGGCCTTGAGCGCGCTGCGAACGAGGGCCGCCTGCGTGTGGGGCATGGCCGGGTCGAGGAGACGATAGCCCGCGCTGGACCAGGTGCCGTCGCCCGGGGGCGTCGCCTTCTCCATGGTCTCTTCCACGCCCGGAAGGTGGAGCGTGAGCTTCAGCGCTTGTCCCTCGCGCACGGCCGTCAGTGTCGCGCCGTCGGTAGTCCCGGTGACGTCGAACGTCGACGACGGAACCGTGATCGTCTCGGCCGTCGTCGTCTCGGCGCCGTCGCGAAGGACCCGGCACGAGAGCTCGAACCGGTAGCTCCCGGCTGGCCAGTCGATGGGTACTTGCCAGTAGAAGCGCCAGGTGTGGGTGCGCTTCTCCTGGTAGCGGTGGAGGACCTGCGGCGGCAGGGGGTCGTAGGCGCTGACCATCTCGTACCGGCTGTTGTCGTAGGCGCGCCCGGGCCAGCCGTGCGGCGCCGGGAGATCCTCGAAGCCCTCACCCTTTCGGCGTTGCAGCTTCAGCAGCGGTGAGCCGAGCGCCGGGTCGCCGCAGTTGACGGCGAACCGTGCCGTTGCGCTTCGGGCCAGCGCAGCGGCCGGCTGCTCGACGACCTGTCCGGCCGACAGCGAGCGCTCGCGCGGACGGGGCTGCCAGTCTCGAACGGGCGACAGCGCGGGCGACTCCTCGAACAGGACGGGGCCGTTCCTGCCGGCCGCCATGGCGTCGATCAGGCCGAGCTGCTCGTCGACGATGAACGGCCCGCCGCCGGGCCCCCACAGGCTCATCTCCGACTCATAGCCGCCCAGGTACCAGTCGTCGGGGGTCGAGAGGTACAGCAGGTGGTCCTGGCTGTAGCCCGCCACCATCAGCTGCATCGGCGCCCCCTTCCATTGCCGCCGTGCGGCCGTCTCGCGGGCGTACTTCACCAGCGACCAGGTCGGCTCCCCGGGCAGGGTCATGAGCCACACGTCGCCGAGGCGCGCCACGGTGAGGTACGCTTGATGCGCTGCGTCATGCGGGACGTCGGTCTGCAGCAGGCCCAGGAAGCTCTCCATGTCGACGCAGCTCTTGGGCTTGCCCTCCATGCTCCTTTCGTCCTTGGCGCCGAAGCATTGCCAGGCGCCCCACATGAAGTCGTGTCCCTTGTCGTCGGCGAACTCGTCCGCCCAGGGCCGGCCGGCGTAGATGCGCGGGTGCACGAGCTCGATCCGCTGGCTGCGGATGGCCAGCTCGGTCTGCGACGACCACTGGAGCGACTCGTAGAGCGACAGGATTTTCGGCGCCGCGGCCTCGCCGAGCCGCTCGAGGCGCGCCAGGGTGGGGTGCCCGAGCGAGTCGCCCGCCGGCGAGGCGTCGCCGCCCGCTGCCTGCGCGAGAAGGCCGAAGACAGGTTTTCCCGTGCGCCGGTAGAACAGCTCCTCGAACTTGTGCTCCACGTAGCCCGGCGCGTCCTCGGTGAACATGTCGTTCTCGCCGCCGAAGGCCGTGCCGTGGATCGGGAAGTTGATGACGACGGCGAGCGGGGCCTGGTCGGCCTTGCGCCGAAACGCGAGCAGGGACAGCCGCGGATCCTTGCCATAAGTGGGGTCGTTGGCCGGGCGCCGGTCGCGGTAGACCTCGTCGTTCGGGTCCCAGTCGTCGCGGGTCGCGTGGGCCCACTCGGCCGGTGCGCGGGCGGCCCACGCTTCGGCGATGGCGTCTGCGAACAGGCCGGCATTGGTCTCGGCCACCTCCGGGTCGAACGAGTCGGCGCCGACGGCGCCCAGCAGGTCCGGGAGCGGCCAGTAACGGGCCGTCGCGTGGTGGCTGTGGCCGGCCATGGTGATCACGCGGCCGCGGAAGTCGAGGCCGTGGCGCTGCTGCAACTGCCGGGCGATCGCGTCGGTCAGGTACGACTCGCTCGACATCAGCGGGCTCTTGACGAACGCGACGCGTTCCGCGCCCACCGCCGCGACGATCACCTTGACCGACTGCATGCCGTAGAAGCCGGCCGAGCCCTTGAGCACGCCGTTCCACGGGGTCTGCCGCCCGCCGCCGCGTCCGCCAAAGCCGGCCATCGAGGTGCCCACGGGGCCGTCCAGCATGCGGACGGCCACACCGACCTCGAGCGCGCCCTGACCCGCCGGTCGCTCCTCGTCGGTCCGGACCTTGTTCCGCCCCCAGGTCTCCTTGTTCGGTACGAACGGTCCGGCATCCGGCGCGTCGGCCCCTTGCGGCGCCTCGGACTTGCAGCCGGCCACGATGAGCAGCGCAAGGGGGGCGAGCAGACGCGTGAGGCAACGCAGAGACGTGAGCATCTCGACCTCGAGGCCGCGGCAGCCCTGCGGCGTGGAGCGGCGTGGCGTTGGAATGAGGCGAGCGTAGCCTACCGGACCGAGGTTCGGTACAACTGCCGTCCGGTGAAGGTGACGCCTCGTTTTCGCGGTGACCGAGACCGGCGTGCGCGCCTCGCGCACCCGGGCGAAGTGCAGGAGAGGACCAATGAAGATCAATGAACGGTGTCTGGTGCTGGGCGTGGTGTTGGGGGCAGCGCTGATGGCCTGTGGCGCGGAGCCGTCGTCCAACTCCGTCCTCGACGGCGGCGCGAAAGACGCGGGTACGTCGGGCCAGTGCGCAGAGGCGTCGACCGACGGCGGCAGCGCCTCCGACCGGTGTCAGGACGAGGCCGATCTGGCGTGGCTGGCGTCGGCGGCGAGCCCGACGCAGAGCGGACGCGAGCTGGCCCGGGCCGAGGCGAGCAACTGCGGGCTGTCGTGCCTCAACGACCCGTGCCCGGCGACCTGCGCCGTGAACTGCATGACGCAGCAGCGCGGCATCGACCTGTCGGCGGGCTGCGCCGACTGCTACGGCACCATCGTGCTGTGCACCATCGAAAACTGCCTGCCGCAGTGCATCAACGACTCGCAGGCTCCCGGGTGCAAGCAGTGCCAGGACGCGATCGGCTGCAACGAGCGGTTCTACGCCTGCACGGGTCCCCTCCCGGACTGAGCTGCGGCCGTCAGCGCGGCGTCAGCTTCACCAACTCGGTCGTCGCCTTGAAGACGTTGGCGGCGGCGTCCGGCCCCGTTGAATTTTCCTCTCCGTACTGACCGCCGAAGGCGCGCGGCTCCTTGACGTCCCACTGGGCCTTCGGGACGAGGTATCCGACCGCGTCGTTCGCGTTGTTGAGTACGACCTTGAAGGGCGCGTCGGGCAGCAGCGACGAGAGCGGCGGGTCGATCTGGGCGTCAGGAAAGTCGGCGCCCTCGGGCTTGATCACGAGTGAAGCACCGTCGCCGCGGCCCAGCCACAGCTCCGCGTAGAGCTCGCCCGGGACCGTCAGAAAGGCGACGGGGCCGATGCGAAGGGCGTTGACCTCGGTCTGGACCTTGGCCCGCCCGTCCAGGATGTCCCGAAGCTGGAGCGTCTGCGTCTCTTCGACGGGAATGCGCGAACCGTCCTCGAGCCACAGCACGCGGGGCAGGACGCGCACGTAGACCGCGATCGACATCAGCGCGTTCGCGCTGGCGAGCAGGAACGAGTGTCGGCGAAGGCTGAGCTGCGGCGCCTCGTCGACCGTCGCCCCGGCGCCATCGAGTGCACCGATGATTTTCCGCGCGGCCCCCCGCCCGACATACTCGGCCTTCTCGAAGGTGCCCGTGGGGCAGGTTTCGCGCCCCTCGGCGTCGGGGCAGCCCGTGATGACGAGCGGGGTCGTCAGGCCACCCAGGTTGCCCTGGAAGACCAGCGCCGTCGAGCCCGGGTACCGCTGCTCCATCTCTTCGCGGAAGTAGTGGGTCCAGTCGGAGGTGATGAGTGTGTTGCTGCTGCCCAATGCCTCGGGATGGTTTCCCCAGACGCTGAGGGTGGCGAAGGGCGCCTCGCCGCCGAAGACGAGCGTGTGGATGCCTTCGTCGGGGATGACGGGCTCGCGCGTGTCGGCGACGAACTCCGGCGCCGCTGCGGCCGCCACGCGGACACCGGTGGCCTTCTCGGCGTCGCGGGCCTCCTTGAGGGCGTCGATCGCGGCGTCGACGATGCGCTGTTGGTAGGCCGGGTCGTGGGCGGAGACCGTGGGCGATTCGCCCCACATGCCCATGGTGTCCTTGGTCTCGTGGTTGTGGGTCGAGGTGAAGACGACGTGGTCGAAGCCGAGCGCCGCCGCGCCCTGCCGGATTCGGACGACGTCGTCGTGGAAGAAGCCCACGCTGTCGACGACGGCGAGGCCCAGCCGGGTCTTGCCCCTGCTCAAGGACAGCGCCCGCACCCAGATCGGGTCGTGGATCGCCGTGGCGAGCCGGCCGTTGCCGAATCCGGCCATGAAAACCGGCTTGTCGAGCGTCGGCGTCACGTCGCGCTTCGCCGCCCCGACGAGCAGCGGACCGTCGGCGTCCTCGCAGCCGGTGGCGCCGGGACAGACCAGGTCCGGGACACGCCCCTGCTCGTCAACGACCTTGGCGGAGTCCATCACGAGCGCCGCCGTTCCTTCGCGCGCGCACTTGGCCGCGAACACGGCCGCCACGGCCACACCCAGGAATGCTCCAAGACCCCTCATGCGTGCTCCAAGCGGGCCGCGCGGCCCGCGTCGTTCGTTTCGATCCCGTTCAACGAGGTTCGCAGCTGACGGCCTCCGGTGTGCTCAAACCCCACTGACCGGCGCAGGAGGCGCTGCACAGGCGCAGGTCGCCCGGGGTGCAGGCGCGGTCCCGAAGCCCCGGGTGGACCGGCGCGCCCCCAAGCGTGCTGGCCGGTACGGCGGTGCCGGAGCAGTCGCAGCCGGCCGCATGGGAGACGTCGCGGCCGCGCGAACCGAGGAAGCGGAGCGTGAAGTTGACCATGTAGGCGTCGGCGTCGAAGCGTCGGAACGGCTGCGCATTGTAGATGCCGTGCTGGCCGTGTGGGCGGAGGACGGGCACACGGAAGGCATCGTTGCCGCCCTCGGCGCGCTCGAGGCGCATGCGCAGGGCCTTGCCGGGGCCGGGGCTGCGAACCTGGAAGAACGCCTCGGGGGTGCGTCCGCGCAGCTCCGCAGGGCAGCGCGTCTCGCCTGACTTGCTGCTCCAGTCGGCGTCGCCGCAACCGAACGCCAGCGTGCCGTCGGAGTCGTCGTCGACGTCGCTGGGGACCTCGACGCCGAACGCCGGATCGACGAAGCGGCGGTAGCGGGTGTCCCCTTCCACGACGTACTCGTCCACGAGGTGCTGGTCGACGCTCTTGCCGTAACGCGGATCGGGGGCGAAGAGCTGCCGCCAGCCCTGCTCAGCGGGCAGCGTCTCATCGCGCCTCCAGGAGCCGAGGAGCCCCGCCGCACGGCCCAGGGCAACGCCGGTGTTGACCGGCACGGTGAAGTCGCCGGCGGTGGGCATGACGAGGACCCGCGTCCGGCGCGGGGGGCGCGTGCGGTCGTACGAGGTGTCCAGCGGCTCCTCGTAGTAGCGCGCGGCCCAGGTGCCCGGGTCGCCGGCGGCGATGACGGTCTGCGCGATGGCCAGGAAGCGCCGGAACTCGGGCGTGTTGCGCCGGATGCCGAGCCCGCGCTGTAGGGCCACGAGCGGTGTCCCCGCGCGGTAGAGCGCGCCTTGGAAGGAAAGCTCCTTCTCGAAGCTCTCGATCACCTTGCGCACCTCGCCTGTGGCGCCGTCGCGGACCGTGATGCGCAGCGCGTCGCCCAGCTGACGGTTGTCCTCGGGCGCCCGTGGGCCGAGCTGGTCATCGCGATCGAGGCCCAGCACGGGCCGCTTCTCGACAGGGTCGAGGGCGTCGGCGGGGATGCCCACGCGCCACCAGCCCCGGGCGGTGACGGTGGCCGTTCTTGTCGTGCCGTTGACGAGGTTCTCGACCTCGACCTTGTCTCCGGGCCTCGCGCCGGGCACCCGGGCCACCTCGAGCTCGTTCTTCTTGATGCCGCTCGTGATGTCCGAGGCGAAGAGCACCACGCGCATCGGCTCGCCGGGCAGCGGGTTCTGTGCGTCGTCGGTCGGGATGTAGCCGGCCACCACGGGCCCCGCGGTGACGAGGTGCACCATCTCGCCGATGCCGGACTGCCGCGACCGGACGGAGATGTCGGGAAGTCCCGCGCCCGCCGCGTTCGGCGACACCGCGTCCAGGCCGGGCTCGGAGCCGGCGAGCACCCCCGCCACGATGCCGCCCAGCGAGATGCCCCACATCGAGACGGTGTTGGCGGGGCCGCCCAGGTCGATCGCTCCGTCGCCGTCGAAGTCGCCCAGCAGCCCGTTGCCGTCGGCGGTCCGTCGTGTGCCGTCGAACGAGCGGAGAATCCGCACGAACTGGGAGTATTCGAGCGCCGATTGGCGCACCATGTCGCGCGTGTGGAACAGGTCGGCGGTCCACTGGTCGGCGCCCGGGTCGGTGAGCAAATCGTTGTTCAGGTCGCGGTCCCGGCCGGTGAAGAGCAGCTCCATCAGCCCCGGCAGTCCATAGCGCGACATCACCGGCTCGAACGTGGCGCGTCCCACCCCGAGCGCCCGGTTGAGGCCATGGCCGTAGGAGTCGATGCCGCAGGTCGCGTAACCCATGGCGTTCGTCCGGCCGGCGTGGGCCGTGAGCTCGGCGCGGGCGCCGCCGTAGCCGTGCGCGTAGAGGATCACCGGAAATGGCCGGCAAAAGGGCTTTCCCTCGGGGTTGCCCGGCGCACAGGACCGGTCCTTCTCGAGGGGCAGCGAGCACCAGAAGGTGACCGAGGTCTTTCCGTAGCGCCCCTCCCCGGTGAGCGGGTCGAGCGACCACGACTCGTCGTTGTCGGCAGGGTACTTCTCCGTCGCGAGGCCGCCGGAATCGACGAGGAAGTTGGGCGCGTCGTACCGGCCCCAGAAGTAGCCGCCGCTGGCCGCATTGTCGGCCTCGAGCGCGCACATGTTGGCCCGCCACTCGCCCTGGACCTCGGACCAGATGCTGGTCAGGCTCGAGCCGCTGCAACCGGCCGGTGTCACCGCGCCGCGCTTGCCCCGGGCGCTGGCCGTGACGCCGCCGGCCTCCAGGCCGGTCACGGGAAACTCGGTGGCGAGGCGGGAGAACGGGCCCGATCCATGCAGGCCGGCCCGCAGCGTCTCGAGCTCGAGGCTCGCCTTCGCCACCGTGAAGGTCCACGCGAAGGCCACATCGGTCAGGCCGAGACCGTAGCGCGCCAGCAGACCCTCCAGCGGCTCGAGGCCCTGGGTCTGGTCGCGCGGGTTCACTGAAGGAAAAGGCGACTCTACGGGCTTTCCGGCGGCATCGACGAGCCGCTTCGTCAGGACCACGGCGTAGCGGCAACCCTCCTCGAGCGGCCAGAAGTTGCGAAGGTGCAGGCCGTTGTCCTGCCGGTCATAAAAGGTCAGCAGCCGGTCCGCGAGGCAGCGGTCGCGCTCCATGGAGGAGGCCGGAAAGCCATCGCAGGCGCGGGGATCGTCCAGGTTGGCGACATCGAGAATGCCGTCGTCGTCGGTGTCCTCGCCGGGGTCGAGCAGGCCGTTGCCGTTCTGGTCCTCGTTGCGGTCTTCGAACAGCGTGTTGTTCGATTCGCCGTTCGGGTCGTACTCGAAGAACGGGTTGCCGCGCTGGTCGAGCCGGTAGCCGCCCGGCGCCGCCGGGTCGGGGCGCCGCGTCATGTGGCCGTCGAGCGACACGGGAAACCGCCCGCGCCCGATGTCGAGCATCACCTCCTCGCCGAAGCGGCGGCAGCGGCGGTCTACGTTGAGCAGGTAGATCGCGTCGTCGCGGAAGTCGTCGTTGGCGTGGCGGGCTTTGAGCGCCAAGGGGTCGAGCGGGGCGTCGAACGAGACGAGCAGGGTGCCGAAAGGGGCGAACCCGTCCAGCCGGTTCACCTTGGCCCGCAGCGCCCGTTCGTAGGCGGTGGGCGCCTCTAGGCTCACGTTGATGCGCCGCCCGGTCGGGGACGATGGGTCGAGGCGGGTCGCCGCGTCATTGGGCAGCGGAATGCGGGGCAGCGGCTTCGCGTCGGACTCCCAGACCACGCGCGCGCCCCCGGTGCGAACCGTCGGCGCAAGGCCTTCGGGGCGGCCGCAGGCGGCCAGGACGAGGAGGCCCGCGAGGACGCGTCGGGGAGGGGAAAAAAGCGCGGCCTTCATGGTCAGTACTCCAGATCCGCGAGCAGCCGGGCCGCCGCGACCGGCGACGACAGCACCGGGGAGAGACCCGACGACGGCAGCAGCAGGCCCGCGTCCGCTCCAAGGCGCACGGCGAGCCCCGGACCGAACGGAACCCGCCAGCGCACCGCGGCGTCGAGCTCATGCCCCAGCCCCTGCGACGGGCGGTTGCCGCGAGCATCCGTCGGGTAGCCGCCCTCGAGCGCGGTCGCATAAGGGTCCGTGACGCCGGCGGGCGCAGCGGCGGCGAGGTAGCCGAGGCGCAGCTCGACGGCCTCGACGGGGCGCCAGCGGGCGACGAGGTTCATGAAGAGGGCGTTCGTCACGGCGCCCTGCGTGGCGAGGAAGCGCAGCGAGGGTGGCGGCGTTCCCAGCAGGCCGGGGTCCGCGAGACGGTCGATGGCCCGCAGCGAGAGCCGGGACAGCACCTGGTCGGAGAGCAACAGGCCGGGTCTGAAGTCGGGGTGGAAGGCGAACGCTGTGGCGGTGCCGTCGCGGCTGTCGCCATCTCCCGAGGCGGCCCCGAGGTCCAATCGCGCCGAGAGCCGTCGTGCGGGGTCCTCATAGCGCAGGCGGGCGATGCCGCCGCCCGAGAGCACCAGGACGCCGTCCTGGCTCTCCTCGCCGAAGGGCCGGGTGCTGCGTCCGGCGATGAGCGCCCCCTCCAGATCGAGGCGCAGCTGGCGCTCGCCGCCCAGCGCCGCGAGACGGAGGCTCGCGAAAACGTCGGTTGTCGACACCGTGGTGACGGAGGCCTCGCCGGGCCTGTTGGCGTCGGCGCGATCGGTCTGCCGCCGAACGGCCGAGAAGAGGCCCAGCGCCGTCAGGCCGTCGTCGGCCCGAACCCCCGCCACGCCCGAGAAGGCCCGGTCTCCCTTTCTGAAGTCGGCGTTCGGGTCGCGCCACACCAGGTCGCCGGCAAGGAACACGGTCATCGTCCCGAGCAGTCCGCCCGCACCGGGCGCAGGCTTCGTGGCGAAGGCAACCCGTTCGACGAGGCTTCCCCCGCGCCGGTCGCCGAAATCGGGTTCGCCCTCGCCGTCGTTCGCAAGCAGGCCGAGGCCCCAGGAAAAGGCCTGCTGCCCGAGGCGAAGCTGGCCGAAGGGGAGCCGTATCGTGGCGTAGGCAAGACGCAGCTGAACGGGGTCGTGGAACGCGGTCCGGTCCAGCGGGTAGTCGAGCAGCCCCTCGGCCGCAGCCGTACCGAGGCGGGTCAGGTCGCCGGCGACGATGCCGTTGACGGCGTCCAGCTGGAGCCGGAGGCCCAGCCAGTCGCGGGGCTCGTAGCGGCCACCCACGCGAAGGCGCGTCTCCAGGAAGCGCTGCTGGTCGTTCGAAGCGCCGGCCCCGTCGAGACCGAAGCCGGGCAGTGCGGTGGCCCTCACCCGCAGAGAACCGTCGAGATCGGCCCAACCGCTCCGGGGTTCCCGTTCGAGGGGATCGCTGGCGAGGCGGCTCCACGCCGCCGTATCGCCAGACGCCGACAGAGACGCCGAGAACAGGCAGAACGCGCCGAGCGCTGTTCGAAGGCAGGGTCGCATTGCAGTCCCGTCGCCCCTACAGCATGCCGAGGGGGTGGAAAAACCTCTCCCCCGACGACTGACACACTCGCATCGGCTTGAAAAGTCTCGAGTGTGGCCGGTTCACCCCTCGGTTCTCCTGAGTCGATTCGGTAGCCGCAGTGCCGAAACCAATTCCGTGAATGGGCCGGCGTAACTTGAAACCGAGCGCGCCGGGCGACATTGAGGAGGGCGTCGGTCGACCGTGGCGCGCACTTTCGGACGCACTGCTTTTGTAGCGCCCAGCCGGATTCAAAGGGGCGCACAGGTGGCTGAGGAGCAGCCTCCGGAGTGGTCGGGACGCACCGGGTGGCTGGCCCGCGCCGGTGAGGCCGTGGTGCGGCTCGGCGTGCGGTGGCGAGAGGCCGATGCCCTTCGAAGGGTGATGGCCGAATAAATTGTGGTCGAACAAATGATTGCGGGCTACCAGGCGGGCGAAATCATCAGCATGGCCCAATAAGATGCACTTCGGAGGCCGTTCTGTCGGGCGCTTCGAAAGCCCACGTCGGGGCTGACGAGCAGCGGCCCCAATTGCATGGCGATGCTGACGTCGGCCTCGAGGCGCTCCTGGTATTCGCCGCGGACTGGGCCGACGAAATCGATGCCGGGCAGCCAGAGTATTCGGGCGCGCAGCGCCTCGAGCGCGCGGCCGGGCAGTTGAATGCGGGCCTGCGCCTGCAGATGCCCATCGACGGCGAAGCTGTCCGGGAGGCTGCTCCCGCGCCCCTCGGCGGCGATGCCCATGAAAAGAATCAGGTGGTTCTGAAAAGAGGGGCTCGAGAGCAGGGTCAATCCGACCGCGCCGGAGAGGGCGAGTCGCACCGGCTGGTCGAGCCACTCCCAATAGGAAGCGTTGACGTCGACCGCATATCCGAGCCGTCTCAGCGGCCCGTCGAGTTGAGGCGCGGGGCGGCCCATCGAGACGAGCCGCAGCAGCAACAGGTCGAGGCGCTGCAGCGAGATGCCGCCTTCCGTGGCCTTCCAGGCCAGGTCTTGATCGAGCAGACGAAACTCCGAGGTGGCGCCAATGCCGTTCTGCCGCAGGTCACCGAGGCGTTCGTTGAAGCGCGCCGAGCGCAGCAGGAAGCCGATGCGGCCGTCCACGACGCCGGCGCCGACGGCGGTCATTCCGGCGCCGGAGGTGGGGTGCGGCACGACCCCTGTGGAGGCGGTGGCCCGATCGGTGTTGTCGAGCGCGGGGGCCTCGACACGCGGGAATTGATCGAGCAGGTCGAGCGAGGCGGCGTAGGCCTCCTTCACGAGAATCGCCCGGTCGAGGGCGGCCTGCTCCTCCTCTGTCGGCGAACGGCGGGGCGCGTTTTTTAGGCTCTCACGGCGCTTTCGCCAGACGTCCAGCTGGCTTTCGGGCGCGTCCAGCGGCTCGGGTTCAAAGGCCCTCTGGCGTGCGGCGACCAGCGCCTCGCCGGAGCTCAACGCGAACAGCAGGGACTTGTCGACGATGCGTGCGAAGTCGATCGACTCCACCTCGACCTGCCCCAGCGTCGTCAGGGTCTGCTCGATGTCCACGCTGAGTTCCGAGACGCTCTGAACCGCCCGTGTCGCGTCGCTGGTCATCGTCTGCAGCTGCAGCAGCCGATAACCGTCCGCCCGTTCGCGCGGGTCGCTGCTGTCGAGGAGGAGGGCCGCCTTCGCGTAGGCCTCGCGTTGTGCCGGCCGATCGAGGAGGCCTCGGAGGTGTGCGCGGCGCTCGTCGGAGAGTCTGCGAACGCGGTCGTCTGGAGATTCGAAGTCGGGCAGCAGGCGGAGCGATTCGCCCCTCGCCGCTGCAAGGGCCATCGCGTCTATCGCCTCGGCGGGCATCAGGCCCACGTCCGATGGGATCGTCAGCTGGTCCGCATCGCCCACCGCTCCGTTGTAGGCGAACAGCAGCATCCAGCCGCAGTTCGCGGTGCCGAACTTGTAATCGGTGTAGCCGCGCCGCTCGAGCTCCCAGAGCCGCTGCATCAGCTTGCGGTGGTTGTCGCGTGAAACCGGGAGGCGATATCGCCGGACGGTCCGCCGCTCCTGCGTGTTCTTCTCGAGCAGGAAGTCGTCCAGGGTCGTCGCGACGAAGGCGCCGCGGAAGCCGCCGGTGAGGCCCTTCCAGAGGTAGTTCGGATCCCCTTTCGGGGCGATGGCCGCAAATTCGAAGACCGTTTCGAAGCTGGGCCCCTGAATGACGAGCGCCGGATCGCGGACGACCCGCAGGGCGACGTGGCCGAAGACCGATTCGGGCGCGACGGAAGACGGCGCCGCGAACAAGACCTCGAACGAGTGGACCGTTTCCAGCTGGGCCCAGCGCTCGAACTTGCGGCAGGGGAGCGGGCGCTGCGCCGGCACGACGGCGTCTCCGGCCACCTCGCGCAGCGCATCGCCGAGAAACCGGCTCTTGGTGAACTCCTGACAGCGGAGGAGGTCCTTCTCGTCGAGGGCTTCGGGCGCGATGGACTCGACGGGCACCAGCGCCGCTTCGGCGAAGGTGACGAGGTCCTGCTGCGGCGAGCGCATGCCCTGGCGGCGGCTGAAGCTGCCCTCGTAGACGAGCGACGGCGCGTCGGGTTCAGATACAAGACCGGTCATTTTCCAGCCGCTGATGCGTCGCCACGCGGCGCGGCGGCTCCAGCTCAATTGCTGGTCCCATCGGGAAATGAGGGCGTGAATGACGGCGCGTCGCCACCAGAGGCGACGGTATTGTTCGGCGCTCAGTGATTTGAGCCGCCATTCGACGTGGGGCTCATCGGAGGGCGCTGCCTCCCAGAGGTCAAAGAACTCCGCGCCGGGTTTCCATATGTTGTTCTGGCCGGTCGCGAAGGGTCGCGCCTCGGCGTGGCGGCGGAAGACGATCGGGCCGCCGGGGGGACTCCTGAGGGCCGGCGGCAACGTCTCGAGGGTTGCCCGAAGCTCGTGATGGAAGGCGCAGTCGTCTTCGGTCAGACCGTCCGCGCTCTCAACACCGAAGCCGTCGGGCAGGGTGGGGCACGGACCGGCGAGTGCGGGCAGGGGGAGGGCCAGAAAACAGAGAAGGGGGAGCGCCCGAGTCAGTCCGGTGCGGCTCCCCCTGCCCATGAGAATCAACCGACGCTCTTGGCGATCTCGTCGATCTTTTCCATGAAGCGCAGGGCGCGCGCGGAGTCGAGCGTCTCCTCCTTCGCGAGGGGGAGGAGGTCGCTGGCGTGGCTGCGAAGGGCGACGGCGAACTGCTCGAGGCGGGTGGCGGGAACGCCGGCCGCGGTCGCGAGGTCCTTCACGGTGCCGCCGGAGCCGCGGCGGATGTCGAGGGCGAGTTGCGTGGAGTGCTTGCGGAGGTAGGCCTCGGCGACGTCACCGGCCGAGCCCTTGCTGCTCCCGCGGACGCTGAAGAAGACGCCGATGCCGACGGCCGTCGCGGGCACGCCGATGGTCGTGGAGAGAAGCATCAAACCGGCTGCGGCCTGACTTTCGGCCGTCTGCGCCCGGCAGGGCGTCGCCACGAGCAAAGTGGACAGTGCTGCCCCGAGAACACAACCTCCCGAAGCGAACTTCTTGCGGCGCACGGTGGCCGCCCCCGTCTTTCCTGAGTTGTTCATTGGTGATCCCTCCGGTGTCGCCGAGCATCGGCGAGCGCGCGGCATCCTACATGACGAGACCCTGCGGAAACATCATTGGACACGCGCGTGGGCCGGGCGGAGGGGGGCCATCCGGGCGTGGCTGCCCTGCGACGCCCCTGTTTCGATTTGGGTGATGCTGTTGGGACGACCTCGAGGGTTCGGAATCCATTGAGTCTGGAGATCGGATTCTGTACTGGGCTCGCCTGATGAATTGACGGGCGCGTTTTCGGCGCCGAGGAACCCGAAGATGTTCCGTTCCGTTCTTCGCACGATCGCCCCCAAGGCGACGCTGGCGCTGGCCCTGATTTCCGCTGCCTGTCACGACGCGGTGCTGCCCGCGGGCACCCCGAGCGAGGCCGATGCGTTCGGCCGCATGCAGCAGGCGCTGGTCGCCCCGCTCAACACGCGCTTCGCCCGTGGCGCGATTCCGAGCGGCGGTTCGAACCCCCTCGGCACCACTTTGGGCGTTCGCCTCGACGCCGCTGGCAACCTCTACGCGGCCTTTGGCCTCACCGCGGCGAGCGTTGAACTTGGCGGCGTCCAGGTCGCGCGGGTGGGAACCCAGGATGCGTATGGCGCCATTGTGAAGTTCTCTCCGGGGGGCGATCTGCTTTGGGCGAAGGCTGTTGCCGGCACCTGGGGGCTCCAGGCGTTCGACCTGGCGCTGCTCCCGAATGGCGACGTGGCCTTCGCTGCCGGCACCAACGTCGGCAGCATCGAGCTGCCCGACGTGGGGCAGACCTTCGAGCTGAGCGGCGCTCCGGCCATCGCCGCGGTCGGCGTGGTCAGCGGCGCCGATGGCTCGCTTCAGTGGGCGAGCCGCGTCGAAACGGTCTGGGACGGCGAAGCGGTCTCCTTGGGCGGACTTGCCGTCGAGCCCTCCGGGAACGTGGTCTTCGCCAGCCGGGCCGGCGACATCGCCACATGGGATTCGAGTGGCGTCGATCAGGGGACGCGTGCTTCCGGGCTGCCGGCCGGGTACGTCATCAACCGTTTCGCCGTCGATCCCGGTGGCAACCACATCTACTCGGGTGAGTTCACCGGGCCGCTCCCGGGCGCCTCGGGAACGCGGCGTCAGGCGTTCATTGCCAAGCGGGACGCTGTCACCCACACGACCGTCTGGCTGGTGGCGATGGGCAGTTCGGAAGACGGTGCCCAGTGCGGCTCGCCGCCCTGCGATGCGGTCCGCAATTCCGCGCTCGCCGTGGGTCCGGCCGGGGAGGTGTTCGTCGCGGGCACCTTCGAAACGGGCACCTTGTTCGGCGGCCTTCTGACGAAGAGCGGCTACGGGGGCGATGACGGCTTCGTCGCGTCGTTCTCGGCCGCCGGCGCAGTCCAGTGGGCGAGGGCCTACGGGGCCCCCGGTGCCGCCTTCCTGCCGTCCGTGCTGAAGGCCGACGAGTCCGGTCGGCTCCATGCCTGGGGCATGCGATTCGGTGTCATACCGTCACTGCCGGTCACCCCCATCGGACCGGCTTACGACGGCACGCTGCTCACCTACGGGCCGACGGGCGATCTGGAGCACGCGCTGGGCGTCGGTGGCCCCAGCGCGTATGTCTTCGTCTACCCGGGAACCCTGGACGCGCGTGGCGGCCGCATGGCCGTCGGTGGCGCGGGCATGATGGGCGACCTGACGCAGCCGCCCGTTTCAGGGGCGGGGTCTCTGCAGTACGGCCTCGTGGCGCTCTTCGAAACGTCCGGGCCGCAGATCAGCTGCCCCGCGAACGTGACGGTCCTGACCGAAGGGGCGCAGGCCACGGTCACCTACGACCCGGCAACCAGCACCGAGCCGTCCGCGACCATCGGCTACAGCCAGAACTCCGGCACCGACTTCCCGGTGGGTGAAACCACCGTCACGGCCACGGCGACGGGCCTCGGCGGCGCGACGGCCCAGTGCGCCTTCGTCGTGCGGGTGAACTACATCGACAAGATTGCGCCTGTGGCGACCTGCCCCGCGGATGTGACGGTTGAGGCGACGGGCCCCAGCGGCGCGACGGCGACCTTCGGGGCGGCCACCGCGACCGACAACTGGGACCCGACGCCGGTGGTGACGTCGGACCTCTCGAGCGGCAGCGTTTTCGCGCTGGGTGACACGACCGTCACCTTTACGGCGACCGATGCCGACAGCAATCAAGGCACCTGCGCGTTCACCGTGAAGGTGGAGGACACGACGGCGCCCGAGATTTCGGCCTCGGATCTCTACGTCGAGGCGACCAGCATGGACGGCGCGGTGGTCGAGTGGGCGGCTCCGGTGGTGACGGACGCCGTGACGCAAGGCCTCGTGGCGACCTGTGCGTTGGCCTCGGGCGACCTGTTCGGACTGGGCCTCCACGACATCACGTGCACGGCGACGGACGAGGCGGGCAACACGAGGACCCTGACCTTCTTCGTGACGGTGGGCGACGCGACGCCGCCGAGTCTGACGACGCCCGATTTGCTGACGCTCGAGGCGACGGGCCCGGGCGGCGCGGTCGGCACCTACAGCGCTTCAGCGACCGACATCGTCGACGGCGCGCTGACGCCGACGTGCGCCCCTGCGTCGGACAGCACCTTCCCGCTCGGCATGACGACGGTGACCTGCGAGGCCTCGGATGCTTCAGGAAACAAGGGCGCCAAGTCGTTCAGCGTGGTCGTGGGCGACACGGTCGGTCCGGTGATCCGCACCGCGGACGACCGGATGGTTGAGGCGGCCGGCGCGAGCGGCTCGGTCGTGACCTTCGATGACGCAGCGGCGACCGACGTGGTCTCGGGTCAGGTCTCGGTCACGTGTGACCACCAGTCGGGGAACGTCTTCCCGCTCGGCGAAACCATCGTCACCTGCTCCGCGAGCGACGTGGTGGGCAACCCGTCGCAGAAGAGCTTCACCATCACGGTTCGCGACATGACGGCGCCCTCCTACACGACGCCGGGGGATCTCATCGTCGAAGCTGGGGACGCGACGGGCGCGCTGGTGACCTGGACGCACTTCTTCGCGACCGACCTGGTGGACGGCGTCGTCGCCGTGACCTGCGACGCACGTTCGGGCGATCGGTTCCCTCTGGGCGTCACGACGGTCGCGTGCGCTTCAACCGATGCTGCCGGCAACACGAACAGCCAGACGTTCACGATCCGCGTGGCCGATACGACGGCGCCGGCCATCACCTGCCCCGAGTCTCAGCTGCTCGAGGCGGTGGGCCCGGGCGGCTCCACGGCGTTCTACTCGGCGACGGCGACAGATGCGGTCTCGACACCGACGGTGGAGCTGTCGAGCGCGTCGGGCAGCCTCTTCGCGCTGGGCGCCACGGCCGTGACGGCGACGGCGACCGATGCGGCCGGGAACGCGGCCTCGTGCCAGTTCAGCATCATGGTGGTCGACACGACGCAGCCAGTGGTGACGTGCCCCGAAACGGTCGTCGGCGAGGCGACCGGCAGCGCCGGCGCGACGGTGACCTTCGCCGCGCCCGAGGCGAGCGATGCGGTCTCGACGGTCACGGTGGCGGCGGTCCCACAAAGCGGTTCGGCATTCGCGCTGGGTGAAACGCCTGTGGTCGTGACGGCGACGGATGGCAGCGGGAACGCGGCGATCTGCAGCTTCACGGTGCGGGTGGTCGACACGACGGCGCCGGCGCCGCCTTGCCCCGATGCGATCGTCGCGGAGGCGGTCGACGGTTCGGGCGCGCCGGTCGCCTTCACGCTGAAGGCCGAGGACACGGTCTCTACGCCGTCGGTGACGAGCGGCGCCGAGTCGGGAAGCGTCTTCCCGGTGGGCACCACGACGGTCTCGGCCACGTCGATCGACGCGGCGGGAAACACGTCGTCCTGTGAGTTCGATGTCACGGTGCGTGACACCGTGGCTCCGGTCATCACCTGCCCGGAGAACGTCGTGAAGGTCGTGCTGGAAGATGCCTCCGAGGCCTCCATCACGTGGACGGGCGCGACGGCGACGGACGCGGTCTCGACGCCGGTCATCGGCTACAGCCACGCGCAGGGGTCGGACTTCCCGATGGGCGAGACGACCGTGACCGCGACGGCGACCGATGGGGAGGGCAATGCGACGAGCTGCACCTTCACGGTGACGAAGCAGACGGCCTACGTCGGCGGCGGTATGGGCTGCTCATCGGCGAGCCCGATGGACTCCTCGTGGTTGCTGCTCGGCTTCGGTGCGCTGCTGCGCCGCCGCCGCAAGCTGGGTGCGGCGATCATCGGTCTCGGCAGCCTGATCGCCACGTCGGCGCACGCGCAGGATTCGATCGCGCTGCAGGACTTCTCGGCCGAGCGCTTGCGCGCGACGCTGGACGGCAACGGCATCATCGCCATCGAGTCGGCGACGGTCCCGAAGCAAGCCACGGTGACGGCGGGGCTTTGGGTCGGCTACGCGGCGAATCCGGTGGCGATCCATGCGAAGGAGCTCGGGCTTCTCGGCACGCCCGTGGGGTCGCGCGTGGGCGCGGGCCTCTCGGTGGGTTACTCCCTGCGGCCCCGTTTCCAGCTGGGCCTCGAGCTGCCGCTGGTGCTGCATCAGGAGGCCGGGAAGTGGCCTCAGGCGGAGCTGCTCGCGCCCATTGGTCCGAGCGCGTCGTCGGGGCTGGGCGACCTGCGCTTCGTTCCGAAGATCGCGCTGCTGACGCAGGAGACGGCGTCCGTGAACCTGGCCCTCGTGCCGGGCTTCACGCTGCCGACGGGCGAGTCGACGGCCTATCGGGGTGAGCCGGGCATCACGTTCCTGCCCGAGGCGCTGGTGTCGCGGACGTTCGGTCCGGTACGCGTGGGCGGCAGCGTCATCGTGCCGATTCGCGACGCGGTGGTGGGCGGTGGCGTTTCGGGCAGCGAACTCGGCCTTGGGCTGGGTGCGGCCTATCGGCGGGAGCAGTTCGAGACGGCGCTCTCGGTGAACGGAACGACGGCGCTCAAGCGGCCGTTCCAGCAGGCCGGTGAGTCGACCCTCGAAGCGCGGGCGCAGTTTGCCTATGCGCTTCCGCTGGGGCTGTCGGCGCGCGTCGGTGCGGGGTTCGGTCTGGGCGATGGATGGGGCGTGCCGACCTGGCGCGTTTACGGCGGAATCGGCTGGACGATGGCGCCTGCGGCCGAGGCGCCGAAGCCTGAACCAGTGGTTGCTCCTCCGCCTCCTGCCCCTGCTCCTGCTCCTGAGCCTGTGAAGCCGGTCGACACCGACGGCGATGGTCTCTCCGACGACGTCGACCAGTGCCCTGCCGTGGCCGAGGACAAGGACGGCTTCAACGACGCCGATGGTTGCGCCGATCCCGACAACGACGCGGACGGCGTGCCGGACGCTTCGGACAAGTGCGCGATCACTGCAGGCCCGGCGGAAAACGGCGGCTGCCCGGACACAGACAAGGACGGAGACACGGTGGTCGACCGCCTCGACGCCTGCGTCGACGCGACGGGCGTCGTGAGCCGCAATGGCTGCCCCGAGCCCGATCGCGATGGCGACGGCGTCATCGACCGTCTCGACAACTGCCCGACCGAGGCCGGCAGCGCCGAGTTCGACGGCTGCAAGGCGAAGCAGCTGGCCGTCATCAAGGACGGCGCGATCGAGATCCGAGAGTCGGTCTTCTTCGCGAACGGGAAGGACCTGATCGAGAAGAGGTCGTTCGGTCTGCTCGACAACGTTGCGGCCGTGCTGGTCGCGCACCCGGAGCTCTCGAAGGTGGTCGTCGAAGGCCACACCGACAACGCGGGCAAGGCCGAGTGGAACCAGAAGCTGTCGGAGGGTCGCGCCGCCGCCGTCGTGAAGCACCTCGTGAAGAAGGGCGTCGCCGCCGAGCGGCTCGAGAGCAAGGGCTTCGGTGACACACAGCCCATCGCCGACAACGGCACCTCGGAAGGCCGCACGCAGAACCGCCGCGTCGTCTTCAAGGTCGTGAAGTAGGCGAGCGAGCGTTCGAAACACAGGCGCCCCCGGTCTCGCGAGAGGTCCGGGGCGTCGTCCGTGAGGCCGAAAAAGTGCGCCTCCCCGTGGTACCGTCCGCGCCTCCCGTCATGGACGACAAGTCGCTCACCGAGGCCGTCCGTCTGCAGCCGCGCTTCGCCGCTCTCGGCGAGGGGCTCGGCAGCGCTTACGAGCGGTATGCGCTCAACCGATTTCTCGAGCGGCTCATCGACGAGCGGAGCATCCGGACCGTTGCGGAGTGGCCTGCGAACGGCGTCCTCGGTGTGCCGGGGCTGAAGAGCCTGGTGGCGCGGGCGCGCGGGTGTGACGTGACGCTGCTGCATCCGAGCGGCGCGTTCCTCTCCGATGTCGATGCGATCTGGCGTGCGGCGGGGCTCGAGCCTGCGACGCACCTCGTCGCGGAGCCGGACGATCTGCAGCTGCCTCCAGCGCGGGCCTATGACCTGGTCTGGAGCTTCTGCGCGCTCGAGCACACGCGCGATCCAGTGGCGACGGCGCGCGCGATGCTGCGGGCCTCGCGGGGCTGCGTGCTGGTCTTCGTGCAGAACCGCGCGGCGCCGGGGGTCCACCTCCACCGGCTGCAGCACCTCATCGATGGCAAGCCGTGGGATCACGGGCGCGTCGGCGACATGGGCGCGGGTGCGGTGTCGAAGATCTTCGAACGCGCCGGAGGCCGTGTGGTGCGGGTGGGCGGCGTCGATCTGCCGCCGTGGCCCGACATCAACGTCCGCCTGCCCAGACCGAAGTCGCTCGATGCCGACCTCTCGCCGGCCGATCGGATCTACGGACCGGGCGACCCGGTGATGACGGCCACCGCCGCCGCGCGGGCCTTTGGCAAGACACAGCCCGAGCGTCCGCTGATGCGTGCGCTGATGGAGTGGCACGACCGGTTCGAGCGTCGGCTTCCGCAGAGCCTGCTGCGCTGGATATCCCACCATCCGTACGTCATCGCCGAGCCGGAAGGCGGCGACGCGTGAGCGGGCTCCAGGAGCGGACCGGTTCACGCGTCCTCGTCACGGGCGCCACCGGCTTCATCGGACCGTCGGTCGTGCGCGCGCTCCTCGGGGCCGGCTGCGAAGTGCGGGCGTTCGTGCGCAGACCGTCCGAGCGGCTTCGTCAGGCCTTCCCCGACATCGAGATCGCTCATGGAGATTTGCAGGACGAAAGCAGCATCCATCGCGCCGTGCAGGGCTGCGATGCCGTGGTGCACCTCGCCGCGCTCGTGTCGCCCACGCTCGTCGACGAGGCCGCAGCCGTTGATCGGATCAACCGCGTTGCCGCAGAGGCGCTGGGCCGAGCCGCGCGCGACGCCGGCTGCAGGCGGTTCGTCTTCGTCAGCTCCATCGCTGCGATGGGCTTCTTCGACGGCCTCGCGACGCCCCGCAGCGCCTGCTCACCCGTCAGCGCGTACGGCCGCGCGAAGCGTGCCGCCGAGGAGTCGCTGCTGCGGATGTCGACCCCGGAGTTCCAGGTCGCCGTTCTGAGGCCGCCCACCGTCTACGGCCCGGGTGAGCGCTACAACTTCCTGAGCCTCGCGCGGGCCGTTCATTCCGGCCTGTTCCGGCCCATCGGCCGCGGCGACAACGTCATGCCGCTCTGCACCGCCGAGAACGTCGCGAGGGCCTGCTCGGCTGCAGCGCAGGGCAGGGTGCCGCCCGGCATTCACCTCGTGGCCGATGTCGAGCCGTACACGGTGCAGCGCATCCACCGCGCGCTCACCCTTGCGCTCGGCCGGGCCCATCCGCGTCTTCATCTCCCGTTGGCGCTGGCTCAGGCGGCCGGTCTCGCGAACGAGATCGCGCACCGCTTCGGCGTGCCGCTCGCGCTGTCGCGCGCGCGCGTCCGGACCCTGACGGTGAGCCAACCGTTCGACGTGTCGTCGCTGACCGACGCCGGCGTGGCACTCGATGCGCCGCTGGAGCAGACCGTTGCAGAGACTGTCGCGGAGTACCGCGCGGCGGGCCTGCTGCCGTAGCGACACGGCCTGTTCCGGTGTAGCGTCCGCGGCACGGTGCGCAACTACCTCGGCCTCGCCACCACGCTTCACGACCCCGCGGTGGCCATCGTCAACGAGCGCGGCGAGGTGGTCTTCGCCGAAGCGCTGGAACGTCCGCTCCAGCAGAAGCGCGCCTTCCATCAGCCCCCCGACGACCTGATGCGGATCGCCGAGCTGCTCGAGACCTGGACGACGCCCGGCGCCGAGCTGGTGGTGGCCCAGAGCTGGCTGCCCCGACGATGGAAGAGCGTGCTGTTTCGTGCGGCATGGCTCATCGCAGGGCGTCGCGTCTCGCCTCTGCTCCGCCCCACGATGCTCGGGCAGATGAACGCGTTCGACGTGGCGACGCTGAACCTCGAATACCGACTCTACGAAGCCGATCCGACGCGCCGGCCCCTGGTGCGGCGACACTTCGATCACCACCTGACGCACGCGGCGGCGTCGGTCCATGCGAGCGGTTGGGGCGAAGCGGTCTGCGCCATCCTCGACGGCCACGGCGAGAAAAGCCCGGACGCGTTTTTTCGCTTCGACGGTCGGGGCTTCCGCGATCTGCGGCCGACGCGGGTGCGCCGCTTCTCGTCCAACGGGAGCCTCGGACTCTTCTACGCCGCGCTCTGTGTCGCCTGCGGCTTCGACCCGATGAAGGGGGAGGAATGGAAGGTGATGGGCCTCGCGCCCTACGGAAAACAGGACGCGCGCCTCTACGATCGACTGCGTGCACTGCTGCGCGTCGAAGGGCTGCGCATCCGCGGCGACAACCGGGCCGTCCTCGCGGCGCTCCATGCCCTCCGTCCGCCGCGCGGCACGCCCGCACTCGCGTCGGCCGACGTCGCCTTCACCGGCCAGCGACTCTTTTCAGAGCTCGCGGCAGAGCTGTTGACGAACCTGCATCGCGAGACCGGCGGCGAGGCGCTCGTGTTTTCCGGGGGCTGCGCACTCAACTCCGCGTTCAACGGACGCATCGCCGAAATGACCCCATGGAAGCGGGTCTTCGTGCCCAGTGCGCCAGCGGACGACGGCAACGCGGTGGGGGCGGCGCTCCTCGCGTTCCGGCAGGACAATCCCGAGGCGCTGCCGCCGACCCGAGTGCAAAGTCCGTATCTCGGCTCCCGGCTCGACCCCGACGCGCTGCAGCGCGTGAAGTCCCTGGGGCTGCTTCGGAACACGCGTCCCGACGGCGTCAGCGTCGAGGAGCATGTGGCCCGCCTGCTCGCGGACGGAAAGCTCGTCGGATGGGCGCAGGGGCGCGCCGAGTTCGGCCCCCGCGCGCTCGGCAACCGCTCGATCCTCGCCGACCCGCGACAGCCCGACGTGAAGGAGCGGCTCAACGCCCGCGTGAAGTTCCGCGAAGAGTTCCGCCCCTTCGCACCGGCGATCCTCGAAGAGCAGGGCGCAGCGTGGTTCGAGCAGTACGAGGCGACGCCGTACATGGAGCGCGCGTTGCGGTTCCTGCCCGACAAGGCCGCGCAGGTGCCCGGCGTCGTCCACGTCGACGGCACCGGCCGGCTGCAGAGCGTCTCGCGTGAGCTGAACCCGCGCTTCCATGCGCTCGTCAGCGCCTTCCATCGGCGCACCGGCGTCCCGATGCTGCTCAACACCAGCTTCAACGTCATGGGCAAGCCGATCATCCACTCCGTCGAGGACGCGCTCGCCGTCTTCTTCAGCTCCGGGCTCGACGTGCTGGTCCTCGAGGACGACGTTTACGAGAAGCATGGTCATGAGAAGCGCTGACGGCGGCCCGCGTGGCCTGACGCTCACCGTCGACGAGGCGCTCGCCTCCGCCCACGAGCGGAACGAGGCCCTGCGCGCGCTGCTCGGCACGCAGCAGGAGCGGGAGCGGATCGCAGCAGAGGCCCGTGCGAAGGCCGTGCAAGGCCCCTTGTCCGGGGTGCCGTTCGTGCTCAAGGACGTCTGGGACGTCGCCGGCCTCGCCACCACCGCCGGATGCGCCGCCTTCAGCGATCGCATCGCAACGAGCAGCGGCGCGGTCCACCGGACCTTCTCGGACGCCGGCGCGGTGCTCGTCGGCAAGAGCAACCTCTCGGAGCTGGCGCTGACGCCAGAGTGTGCGAGCACCGTCGGGGGGCGCACCGTGCATCCGTTCGACCCCAACCGGAGTCCGGGCGGCTCATCCGGTGGCGGTGCGGCAGCGGTCGCGGCGGGCCTCGCTACCTTCGACTGGGGCTCCGACTTCGGCGGCTCCATTCGACTCCCCGCAGCATTCTGCGGCCTCGTCGGTCTCCGGCTGTCGGCGCGAATATGGGCTCCCCAAGGGCATTTCCCGGAAGGTGTGCCGGCCGCCGAACTCAACGGCATGGGTCCGATCGCGGCCTCGGTCGAAGACTGCCTCCGCCTCGTCGAGGTCGCCGCGCCGACGCTGCGCGGGGTGCCGGCGCCTGAGTGGACGGTGCGCTCGGTGGCGGTGCTTTCCCCCGACGCCCACACCGTCGGCGCGTGGCCTGCGTTCGAGGGCGATGTCTCACCGCTGCTTCAGCGGATGGGGCTGCCGCGCGCCGAGCCCCGTCTGCCGGCGCCGCGCGAGATCGAGCAGCTCTTCACGAGGCACCTCGCGCGCCACTGGCCCGACTGGTCGATGGGGCTGGGGCCGTTCCCGGCGATGCGCACGCTCCGCTCGCTGCTTGCGCCGGGGCCGACGTCGCTTCATCCCGACACCGCGCGGGTGGCCGCAGAGCTCACGCTCCTCTCGCTGCGTGAGGCGCCGTTCCATCGCGAGATCGACAGGCAGACGGCGCAGCTGCGCAGCGCGATGCAGCGGCTCTGGTTCGGCGGCACGGCGCTGCTGACGCCGACCACCCCATGGCCTGCGCCGCGGCATGGCCTCGTGCGACGGCTCCCGGGGCTGACCGCCTTCGTGAAGCTGGGCAACCTCGTCGACGCCACGGCGCTGACCGTTCCGTTCGGCACCTTCCCCGACGGCTTCCCGCGTGGCCTCCAGCTGCTGGGTCCCCCCGGCGCCGAGAAGGCGCTGCTCGACCTCGCGCGACGGATGCACCGCGCCGTGCCCACGTAGCTCCGCAGGAAGGGCGCAATCGGTCCGCAATTTCCTGTTATCGAAGCATCCGATGTCCCTCGCCGGCCGCACGCCAGCCACAGCCGCTTCGGACGCCCCGGCGCCCGGGCTGCTCGCGCACTGTCAACGGCTGCTGCATCGGCCGATCCCCGGCTGGCTCGTGGCCGTGGCGCTCGCGACCGCCGTGACGATCGCCTACCTCCCCATCGGACTACGCGGCATCGAGGCCGAGGGCCGGTGGGATCGCGACCTCGCACTCATCGGCGCGGGCAGCTGGAAGAACGTCGAGTTCACCCACCCGCCCCTCTACTTCAACGTCGTCGGCGCTCTGCTGCGGCTGTTCGTCATCGTCATGGGCTGGGGGGCGGGGTCCGAGGAGTACCTCGCGGCGCACATGCTCCACGGCCGGACGCTTGGGGTCGCGGGCACACTCATCGGCATCTTCATCGGGGGCCTGGGCGGCGCGCTCGCCTACCGCGTCGCCACGCGACTCGGGGGCCGCGCGGCAGGCTGGGCGGCGGTCGCCGTCGCCGCGCGGACGGTCCCGCTCGCCTTCTGGTCCGGCATCACCGCCGTGGACGTCATGGCAGGGGTGATGTCCCTCCTCGCGGTCGACTTCACGCTGTCGGTGGCCGAAGGTGGCGGGCGCCGCAGCATCTGGCTTGCCGGGGCTGCGTGTGGACTGGCCGTGGCGACCAACTGGAACACCGCCCCCGTGGGGTTCAGCCTCATCGCCGCCCACCTCTGGGCCGTCCGGGGAGGCTCTCCCATTCCGATCTCGGCGCGGTGGCTGCCCACGCTGCTGTCGGGCGCGCTGGGGCTGTTCATCGGCATCCCCCAGCTCTTCGTCCATCCGGGCCGCGTCCTCACCGACCTTTTCGGACTGCTCGTTCCCGTCGCGTACGTCACCGAGTTCCGCGATTCGAACACCTCACCCTGGTTCTACCTGGAGATCCTCGCGAACCCGATCAAGGGGCTGGGGCTCCCGTGCGCGCTCCTGTGCGCCGTGGCGCTCGTCGACGCCTTCGTGCGGCGGCAGGCGCGCGCCATGGCCTTCGCGCTGTTCCCGGTCGGCTACCTCCTCGCCATGTCCGCGCTGCAGACCCGCGACGCTCACTGGATCATCGTGGCCCTGCCGGCCTGCACCGTCCTCTCCGGGCTGGGGGCGCTGCGCATCGGCGAATGGGTCGGTCGCATGGCGGGTGCGACGGGACGCTTCGCCGCGCTGCTGCCCGCGCTCGTGGCCGTGAGCCTCGTGCTGTCGTCGGCGCGCCCGTTCGTCTCCGACTCCATCGTCCATCTGAAGCCGATCGACGTCTGGCGCTCGGCCGACGACCGACTGCGCGACTGGCTCCAGGCCCACGTCGGTGACGGTCCGGTGGTCGTCGACCAGTTCGTCCGCACGCCGCCGCTCCTGCTCACGACCGGAGACCCGCACGATCCCTGGGCTGCAGGGCGAAAGGTCGCCGCAGAGCGGAGCGGCCTGCGCGAGCTGACCCTGGCGGCGACGCTCAGCGCCTACATTCCTAACCTGCCCTACGACCACCTCGATGATCTGCTTCCCGGCCAGCCGCTCTGGATCGTCCTCACGCCGCGCGAGCAGCAGATGTACCTCCGGCTCTCCGACAGGAATCCGGAGCAGTTCGCGGGCTACCGGCGCTTCCGCTCCTGGCTGCGAACCCGAGCCCGGCGAATGACCACCGTCGAGGGGCCCCGCGGAGAGGCCCTCTTCGAGGTCTACCTCCGCCACGCCGACACCCCCGCAGCCCCGCGTTGATCCGGCCCCGCCGAAGCGCCTGCGCTTGACTGGCACGGCGTCCGCCGCCCGGTTAGTCTCGGACGGCGAGCCGCCGACGTTCAGTCTTGGAGATGTCATGACGCAGCTCATGCCCTGGCGCGGGGGGCGCCACCTCTGCCGTCCGCCCCTTCTCCTCGCACTGCTGAGCCTCTGGCTCTCGCCGTCCCCGTCACGTGCCGAGCCGTCCGACGAGCCCCCGGGCATCACTGCCGAGGCGGTCAGGACCCTCCTTCCCGCCGACTCCGAAGGCGCCCGGATCGAGGTCGATCCGCGCGGCGGCAGCGCGAACGTCACCTTCCCGCAAACGGACGGCTTCCTGACGGTCTCGACGGCACCGCTGCTCTACGCCTCGGGTCGTCACACCGACGCAGGCATCGACGTGGCCGTCTTTGGCTCCGAGGGCGATGAGCGGAGTGCCCGGCGCCTCATCCGGGCCGCCCAGTCCATCGTCCAGCGCAAGGGCGACGGCGCCGTCCCGTCGGGACGAACCCTGGACGACTTTCCGGAGCGGATCTGGATGGCGGCGGGCTTGGCGGTGCTGCTGGCGGTCTTCGTCGTCCGCCGCGCCGTCCGCTCAGGAGCGCCCGTCCTCTTCGAACTCAAGCGCCGCTCCCACATCATGCAGATGCTGACGCAGTCGACCCTGTTCGCCTACTGGTCGATCTACTTCAGCGGCGTCGGCGTGCGGCTCGGCTGGATCCTCCCGCAGCTGGTGCTGGCGTTCGCGCTCGACGGCATCACCTCGATGCAGACGCGGCGCGAATGGCGCGTCGGCTTCGGCCCCCTGCCCGTCGTCTTCAGCATCAACCTGGGCGCGTGGTTCGGCGAGTGGGGCTCCATCGTCACCGTGGTCGTCGCGTTCCTGTCGCGGATGCTCGTGCGCTACCGCGGCTCGCACCTGCTCAACCCGTCTGCTGCCGGCCTCACCGTGGCCATGGTCCTCGCGCTGTTTTTTCCGACGTTCGAGTTCAGCACCGTCTTCCGCAAGTTCGCGCTCGCGCCCAACATGGGTGAGCTTGTCGCGCTGCTGTCGCTCGTGCCGCTGCTGACCTTCCGCCTGGGCCTCGTCTCGCTGGGGTGCGGCGCAGCGCTCGTCCTCTCTCAGGCGTTCGTCGATCTGGGGTCGCCAGGGCTCGTCTTTCCAACGACGCTCGTCACCTTCACGCTCCTCGCCGGAGACCCCGTGACGGTGCCGAAACGCGGCTGGGGCCGGCTGCTCTTCGGGCTGCTCGTGGGCACCGGCTTCCACTTCGTCTCGGGGGCCCTCTCGCGCGCCGGCCGGTTCGACGACCTCGCCAAGGTGCTCCCGGTGACGGTCGCGAATCTTCTGGTGCCGGCGTTCGACGCCTTCGCCGTCCGCTTCGAGGAGTCGCGGCTGAGGCTCGTTCGCTGGCTCGCGAGCCCGGGCACCCTGCGCTGGAACGTGGCCCACGTGGCGTGCTGGTTCGCCCTCGTCGTCCACAGCCGCTACATGATGAAGCCGATCACCTTCCAGATGAGCGAGCACTGGACCTACGCCACGCCCGTCGTCGTCGGGGACTCCGAGGGAGTGCCGACCTGCGACCTCAACCCGGCCTTCTGCAACCCGTTCTCTTTCGGGGAGGAGCTGGCCGCCTGGTCGCGGCGACGCGAGTCGATTGCGGCCGCCGCCAAGAATTGAGCCCGCGAGGCTCGCGAAAAAACGACGCTGGCGCAGACAGGAGCCTTCCCAACCGCCTTCCCGTCCGGTAGCTATTGGAGTCCAACGTCAGCTCCCGAGGTGCCCATGTTCCGCCAGCCGCTTGCCGCCGCCCTGCTCGCCGCGTTCGCGCTTTCCTGTGGCGTCGAAGAGGAGTTCCTCGGCGCGGAGCTCGAGGCGGATGAGAGCATCCTCGAGGCGGGCGGCGACGAAGCCCTCGGACTGGACGACGTGGTGCTGCCCGCGCCTCCTGTCGAGTCGACCAGCGAGTACGGCAGCATCTCGCAGGGACTGGGGGCTCCCCAGGTCGTCTATGTCAACTTCGACGGCCCGACCATCGACCACTGCGCCTGCAGCGACGCGATCAACAACCGCTCGCTCGTCATCGACTACGCCTTCAAGAAGCCGTCGATGAAGTTCCAGCCCTACACCAGCACCACCGGCCGCCGGACCATCATGGCGAACCTGAAGAAGTTCTTCGCGGCCTACAACATCACCTTCACGACGACGCGGCCGGCGAGCGGTCCGTACACGATGCTCGTCATCACGCCCACCTACTGGGCGCACCACGGCGTCGCGCCGCTCGACTGCAACAACGCGAATCCGAGCGACATCGGCTTCGTCTTCCGCACGGGCAACACCCGCTTCTACACGACGCCGGTCAAGATCGCCCAGGCCGCCGCGCACGAGCTGGGCCACTCGCTCGGCCTCGCCCACGTCACCGCGCGCGGCGAGGCGATGCAGTGGGCGTCGAGCGGGCAGGGCTTCGGCCGCTCGACCTACGACACCGCCCACCCGAGCGGAAAGTGCTTCTCCGGCAACACGCAGGACGCTCCCGCGATGCTCAACGCCACCGTCGGCCCCAAGATCCCCTAGTCGGTGAACCCGCCCGGCGACTCCCGGCGTGACGGAGCGGCGCAGCTCCTCGCCGAAGCGCCCACGGGCGGCTCACCCGCCGACTTCGCGCATCGCCTCGCGTCGGTCGCCGCAGCGCTGGGTCATGCACCCGAAGCGCTGGGCGCCGCCTGGGAGCTGCACCTCGAACGCTCCTCGCGCCGAGAGCGCAAGCGCAACGGCAGCTTCTACACGCCGCCCGATGTCGTCGAGCGGCTGCTCGACGGGGCGCTGGAACCGGCGATCGCCAACGCCCTCGAGGCCACACCGGACGACCCTGCTGGCGCGCTGCTCGGCCTGCGCGTTATCGATCCGGCGTGCGGCACGGGTCACTTTCTCCTCGCCGCCGGCCGCCGCCTTGCGAGGCACCTCATTCGGTTCGGTGTCGATGGAGAGGCCGCGCATCGGGCCGTCGTCGCGCGTTGCCTCTTCGGCGTCGACGTCGATCCGGTGGCCGCCGCGCTGTGCCGGGCGGCGCTGGGGCTGCTTTCGCCGGGCGCCGCGGCCGAACGGAACGTGCTTCACGCCGACGCGCTGGTTTCTCCGGCAGAGTGGTCGCTGCGATTCCCCCAGGTCATTGACGCGGGCGGCTTCTCGGTGGTCCTCGGCAACCCGCCATACGTCGACTCCGAGCGGATGCAGCGCGACAGCCCGGGTCAGCGCGAGGCCATCGCCCGCCGGTTCGAGACCGCCCGCGGAAACTGGGACCTGTACGTGCCGTTCGTGGAGCTGTCGTTGCAGCTGCTGGCACCCGGCGGCCGCATGGGCCTCGTGACGCCGGTGCGGCTGCTCGCGTCGAACTACGGCGCCCTCGTGCAGCGCCTCCTGCTCGGCCAGAGTCCGGAGCTCTTCCTCGACCTCTCGGGCCGACGCGTCTTCGGCGAGGCGGAGATCGACGTGCTGCTTTCCGTCGTGCGGCGCACGCCGGCTGCCAGCGGCCACCGCGTCGTCTTCGAGGGGGCGGCGGGCCGACGCGCCGTCGCCATCGAAGACCTTCGGGCGCTCCCGCCGGGATACATCGGCTTTCCGCTGTCGTCGGCGCGTGCCGGACTGCTCGGCTGGCTGCGCAGCCACAGCCGCCTTCGCGAGGTGGCCCAAGTCTCGGATGGCGCGACCACCGCCGAGGCCTACCTGCTGCAACCGCTGGTGAGGCAGGCCGAGTCGCCGCTGCCCGACGACGTGCGCCTCGTCAACACCGGCACCATCGACCCGTTCCGTCTCCGCTGGGGCGAGAGCGAGATCCGCTACCTCGGCTTCGTCGGCACGCATCCGGCGATTGCTCGCACCGCACTCGAGCGCTTCCCGCGCCGCGCCCGTCAGGCCGCCGCAGAGAAGGTCGTGGTCGCAGGGCTGTGCCGCCGCATCGAGGCCGCGGTTGCAGGCGCCGACGTGCTGTGCGGCAAGTCGGCGACGGTCGTCGTTCCCGAGCCGGGGATCTGTCCGCGTGCGCTCGCGGTCGTCCTCAACTCCGACGCGATGGGCGAGCTCTACCGAGGCCTCTTCGGCCTGCGCGGCCTCGGCGGAAAGTCGCTCGCCGTAGGTCCGCGCCAGCTCGAGGTGCTGCCGGTGCCGCCGCGGGAATGGCTGCGGAGCGATGGGCCGCTGTCACGCCTCGGTCGCGCCCTCGAGGCGTGCGGGGGCACCGACCAAACGCTGCTCGCACAGGCCGAGGCCGCGGTGCTGCAGGCGTTCGGCGGCCTCACTTCTTGAGCAGCTTCTCGAACGCCGCCAGCCGATCCTCCGGGACGAAGATCGCGACGCCGTGCCGGTTGCCCTGACGCGCGAAGCGCACGCCCGCCACGGCACCGCTGCCGTTGTCGAACCGCTTCTCCAGCCGCGCGAGACTCGCCCGCACGCCCTCGGACGGTGACGCCTTGTTCGCAGCGGCCCTTCGCTTCACCGCCTCGGCCAGCTCGTCGGTCGTGGCGTCCGCGAACTTCACGCGCGTCGCCCGCCCGTCGCGCTTCACGGGCACCTCCAGCGTGGCGAGCGACTTCTCGCTGATGTTCGGTTCCTCGCCCTTCTTGTGGGGCAGCAAGCGCGCCGCAATGTCCAGCCGCTCCGGATCCACCTTCTTCGCCAGCTCGCCCGTGACGGCGCTGTAGCGCGCGATGCAGCGGTAGTAGGTCGCGATGCTCGCGCCCTTCAGAGCCAGAAGGTAGCTCTTGAAGCTGTCGAACCCGCCTTCCCGAAACAGCTCGAGATCTCGAATCGTGCAGAGCCTCTCGCCGAGCCGATAGGCGACGATCGCGCCCTGCTGCTTCAACAGCTCGACCTCACCGTGAGCCTTCTCGAAGGTCTCGTTCAGAGCCTGCCGGTCACCCATCCGGGCGGCGGCGGGAGGAAGAATGCGGGTCGTTCGTGCAAGACGGCGTGACGACATGAGTGGCTCCTTGTGTTGCGTGGAGTGTCGTTGAGGACACGGGGAGACACAAGTGCCGACACCATCGCTATCACGGTGATAGCGCACTGGGGGAGGTGTGTGGTTCACCCGCGGTGCGCTATCACGGTGATAGCGATTCGGAGAAAACGACTCGGGGCGGAACCCGAAGGCCCCGCCCCGATGCTTCCGCCGAGCGCGAAACGCTACTCCTCGACGCTGATCTTGATGACCTGCACGGGGGTGCGGGGGCGGTCGCCCGGCGCGGTCGGCGTGGTCTCGATCTTCTTCACCACGTCCTGGCCCTCGATGATCTTCCCGAAGACCGGGTGCTTCGAGGGGCCGGGGCTGAACCAGTCGAGGTACGAGTTGTGGACGGTGTTGATGAAGAACTGCGAGCCGCCCGAGTTGGGCCGGCCGGTGTTGGCCATCGACAGCGTCATCGGCTCGTTCGACAGCTTGGCGTCGGCCGGGTGCTCGTCGGCGATGTTGCCGTGGGGCGGGCCGCCGGTGCCGGCGCGCGGGCTGTTCGGGTCGCGCGAGTACGGGCAGCCGAACTGGATCATGAAGTTCTTGATGACGCGGTGGAAGTGCAGGCCGTCGTAGAAGCCGCTCTTCGCGAGGTCGAGGAAGTTCTTCGAGGTGGTCGGCATCTTGTCGACGAAGATCTCGGCCTTGAAGCTGCCGAGGCTCGTCTCGAACGTGGCGGTCGGGTTGGCCATGCGGGTCTCCTGTACGCCGCGACAGGCGGCGGCTGCGCGGTCTCCTAACACGGATGCGACCGTTTTCGCGTCCCGGAACGGCAGGGAAGAACGTCGGTCGCGGCCGACGTCAGTCGTCGGCGGGCTTTGCGAAAGCGACCCGGGCCTTCAGGCTGGCGGCGCCGGACATCTCGTCGCACTCGTCCGAAGCGACCCCGATGGTGTCGGCCAGCGGCGGCAGCACGCTGTGAATCAGCGACGGCAGGTTCTTCGGCCCGTCCTCGATGTTGTCCGTGATGTTGAAGATGTCGGACAGCTTCAGCGAGCCGCCCACGGCGATCTCGGCGCTCTCGCCGCTCTCGTCGAAGGTGATCTCGACGACCGCCTGCTGGAAGTCCAGCTGGTAGAGCACGCCGAACACCACGATGGCGAGCGGCAGCTTGAACGGGCCGCAGCGGATGCGCCGGTCCTCGACCGTTGCGCCGTGGCAGATGGCGAACGGCGGATCGTCGCGCATGTCGAAGGTCTGGCCGCTCAGCAGGCTGCCGGCGCTGTCGAGCAGCGGCGTGCCCTTCGCGCGGTGGAAGGCCAGCACAGGCAGCGTCTCGCCCTCCGGCGGCGGGACCACCTCGAACAGCATCGACAGGCCGCCGTCGTTGATCGCGTTCTGGATCAGCGTCGGGAACGCCTCGCCGATCGCCTGCATGAGCAGCGGCAGCAGCCGCGCCAGCTGGTTGTCGATGCCGGGCGTGCCGTCTGGCGCGGTGAAGTCGTTCGCCACGCAGTCGGCGCGCGACGGCCCAACCACGCCGTCAAGGTCGAAGCCGCTCGAGACGCCCTTCGTCACCTCGCCCTCGAACACCATGGCGGAGACGGCGTAGAGCGGGTTGTCGTTGCTGCAGACGCCGCGGCACTCGGCGATGGGGTCCTCGGCGCAGGCGGCGGTGAGCGCGAGGCAGGCCGCCGCGGAGCTGCTCCGTAGAAGACGGCGCATCATGACAGGAGTCCCTCCATCGTCTCGGTCGCGCGTCCCTCCGCGTGGCCGAACTCCGCGGCCGGAACGTCCAGCGCACGCAGCACCGTCAGCATCGCCTTGCTCGCGTTCTCGGTGGTGGCCGAGCGGTGGTGGATGCCCTTCTTCAGCACGCCTCCGGCGGTGCCGGCGAGGAGCAGCGGGAACTCGTCCAGCGCGTGCGTGCGTCCCAGCGAGCAGTCGGTGGTGCCGACGACGACGCAGTGGTCGAGCAGCGTCCCGTCGCCCTCCGGGATCGAGCGCAGCCGCTCCACCAGGTAGGCGAACTCGGCCATGACCTGCGTGACGATGCTCCGCACCTGCGGCTGGTCACCCAGCTCGTCGTGCGTCAGCTGGTGATGGCCGGAGGTCGTGCCCGGGAAGAGGTAGTTGCTGACCGAGTCGGTGAAGTAGTTGCTGAAGACGCGAGTATGGTCACACGCAACGGCCAGGGCGGCGACGTCCACGAACGCGC
>JACCDP011120063.1_pt1 | contig 49810 bp, 47 predicted proteins | sample 7445841 | NCBI WGS metagenome assembly JACCDP01 (sample SAMN15323441, study PRJNA562643) | freshwater metagenome | isolation source: river surface water | place: USA:Blue River Watershed | collected 2017-08-17
AGAGCCGTCGTAGACTACGACGTTGATAGGACGGGTGTGGAAGCGTGGTAACACGTTAAGCTTACCGTTACTAATAGCTCAATTGGCTTGATTTATGCACTGAAAAAATTTTTAGATACAAATTACACAATGTTAAACGTTTAGTTTTTTTTATTCCATAGATAAATTTATAATTTTTTTTAATTACATTTAGAAAGGAAAAAGATTTTAAAGATAAAATTTTTATATAAAGTCTTATAAATTATATAAAAATCTATTAATATTTTTATAACCGCTCTAAGAAATTTAATTAAACCAAGGCTTGTTATCGTTAACTAATCTCCCAAAATTTTTTTCTGACAAAGAAGATATGTGAAAAAGATTTTCGCCGTAAATTTTACCACCTATTCTTAATATTAAGATCTTAGATTTTCTTAAAAATTTATGCCTTACATTTGGTTTTAAATAAACGGAGTCTCCAGGAGAAAATTTTTGTTTAATTTTATCTATTTCAAGAATGCAATCAGTTTTTCCGATATTATATAAGTATTGATGAGTTGGAATTTCAAGAAAAGTCTCATGATCTTCTTCAACGATTACGCTTAATTCTAACGCTTTTGAACATGGTAGCTGATTTACATTTGCAAGCTCTACAAATCTGTACGTATAATTTTTTTCCGAAGGATAATTCCATTCTAAATTTTTTTCATATTTTCTGATCTTAACCGAAGTAAATCTTTTATAAGGAATAAGATCTTTTAAGTTTATATTTAGAGCTGAAGCTATCTTTCCGAGATCTTCAAAAGACGGAATTGAGTTTGTATTATAAATTTTTTTTAGATTAATGTTATTTATTTTTTCAAAAGTTTCTTCTGTTAATGAAGAGATGTTTAAAAAGTATTGGAGATTTTTTTTAAACCCGTCAATTTCATTATTATAATTAATTAAATATTTTTTTGCCAATTCATAGCCTATAACGGATAGTTCATTTAAGACCTCATTATCTACCTTGTCAGTGTAAGTAAGGGCCAAAATTAAACCTAATTTGTTCTCTTTATTTTTTCTTGTTGTAAAACTATGGGGCGTGTAAGGCGAAATATACATAGAATCTCCTGTGTTCATCTCTTCTAATTTTTTTTTACCATTCTCATCAATATAATAAAAATTTACTGGACCAATAAAATATGTGAATTGATGCAAGAAGTGACCATTATTAAATACAACATCTGGATTCTCTGGACTGCTATCATTTACTACAATTAATTCTTCTATCCATTCTGGTCTGAAAGGAGAAATTTTGCTCATTACAGTATCTTTATATTTATAATAAGGTTTGTTTTTTCTTTGCATAATTCTTGTAGTGTTGTTTGACTCTGAGTTGGTAAATATTTTATAATTATTTATTGTATCGTCTTCGATCCCAAAAAAATCATTAAGATTTATAGGCCAGATTTCAGTGGCTTTTTTCAGTAGTCTAAAGTCGGGATCTAATTCTCCGTTTAACATTTTGTTTATTTCTTCACTCGGTATATTTAGTTCTCGAGCAGCATCTTCAGGACGTCTTTTTAAATCATTAAGTATTTTTCTAAATTTTACTGCAAATAAACTGCTCATAAATGATTATTCGTTGATTGTTAAATTATTAAATATATTTATATGAAAGGCTATGAGTAATAAAAAATTCTTTCAATTCCCGAGACCTTATGTGTTTGTACCTATGGCAATAGATTTTTTTCATCACGGACATATTAACATTCTAATTAAAGCAAAGAAATATGGCAATATTATAGTCGGACTAATGACTGATAATGGAATAAGATCTTATAAAGGAAAAAAACCACTAATTTCTTATAAGAATAGATTAAAAATTTTAAATCATATAAATTTAGTAAGTCATGTGCTGCCTTTACCAGGACTAAAATATGTAAGTTTCGCTAAAAAATTTAAATTTGATTTTTTTGCACATGGCAGTGATTGGAAAACAAATGTACAGTCCGATCAAAGAAAAAAATTAAAAAAAATTATGAAAAGTTGGGGTGGAGAAGTTATTGACATTCCTTACACGGCGGGCATTTCCTCCTCAAAAATTAAAAAATTATAAAAATAATATTTATTGTATTATGAAAAAAATTGTATACGTACCTTTGGCAGCTGACATTTTGCATGAAGGTCATTTAAATATATTAAAAATCGCCTCAGGCTACGGGAAAGTAATTGTAGGATTGTTAACAGATGCCGCTATTATTCAATATAAAAATTTACCTTTTTTTGATTACGATCAAAGATTTAAAATAGTTTCTAATTTAAAATTAGTAGACAAAGTTGTTCCCCAAAATAGCTGGGAGTATAAAGAAATATTAAATTCAATTAAGCCTGATTTTTTTGTTCATGGTGATGACTGGAAGGTAGGCATTCAGTCAAAAATAAGATTAGATGTAATAAGAGAATTAAAGAAATGGAACGGAAAATTAATAGAACCAAAATATTTTAAAACGATTTCAAAAAATTACCAAAAAAAAATTTTGCAAATGGGCATAACACCAGATCAAAGAAAATTAAAATTGAAAAGATTATTGAAAGTTAGAAAAATTTTAAGAATTATAGAATCCCATAGCGCCTTGTCATCTATGATCATTGAGAATGTTAATATTAATAAAAATGGAAAATTATTAGAGTTTGATGGCATATGGTCATCAAGTTTGACAGACTCCACTCTTAGAGGAAAGCCGGACAACCAATCAGTTGATTATTCTCAAAGAATTAATTCTTTGAATGATACAATAGATACTTCTTTGAAGCCTATAATTTTTGATGGGGATAACGGTGGTAGATTAGAGCATTTAATCTATCTTGTTAAAAATTTAGAAAAAATCGGCGTATCGGCTTTGGTATTGGAGGATAAAAAAGGACTAAAGATTAACTCACTTTTTCAGGACCAATCGAAGTCTTTTCAGGAAAATGTAATTGAATTTTCAAAAAAAATTAAAATAGCTGTTAATTCAAGAATATCAAAAGATTTTATGATTATTGCTAGAATTGAAAGTTTAATTTTAGGAAAATCTATAAAAGACGCACTATATAGAGCTGAGAAGTATTCAATAGCTGGAGCAGACGCTATTTTAATTCATAGTAAAGAAAACAATCCAAAAGAAATATTTCAATTTGCTAAGCTCTTTAAAAAAAGTAAATTTTATAAACCCATGATAGCTGTGCCGTCTACATATTCTAAGACTTATGAAAAGGAATTAATTAAACATGATTTTAAAATTGTAATTTACGCAAACCATTTATTAAGAGCGTCATATAAAGCAATGCATGAAACAGCTAAAAAAATATTAATTAATCAAAGAGCTTTTGAAATTGAAAAGAATATTACACCAATTAATGAAATAATCTCATTAATCAAATCATGATCGATGCAAAAAATTTATTTTTATTTTTAAAAAAAAATAAAATCAACTTTTTTACCGGTGTTCCAGATAGTGTATTGAAGAATTTTATTTATATTTTAGATTCTAATAAAAAAAAAACAAAACACATAATTGCAACCAACGAAGGCAGCGCAGTTGCTCTAGCAGCCGGTAATTATCTGGCAACAAAAAAACTAGCATTGGTTTATATGCAAAACTCTGGACTAGGAAATGCTATAAATCCTTTAATTTCTATTTGTCATTCTAAAGTATATTCAATACCCCTAATATTGATGATTGGATGGAGAGGCAGTCCAAAGGAAAATGATGAGCCTCAGCATCAACTAAAAGGAAAAATTACTCCATCAATTTTAAAATTGTTGAATATAAAATTTTCAGTTTTAAATAATTTTGGAGATTTGAAAAAAATTAAAAAACTAATTAATTATTCAAAATATGAAAAAAGACCAGTTGCTTTTCTTGTTAAGAATAACACTTTGTCTTTGGATGTTAATTTTGAAAAAGATAATGAACCAAAAAATTATTTAACAAGAGAAGCGGTGATAAAAAATCTGCTTAAAACAATTAAAAAAAAAACAAGAATAATATCGACAACTGGATATACTTCTAGAGAGTTATTTCAAATTAGAAAAAATAAAGAATATAAAAATGGAAAAGATTTTTATATGGTAGGTGGCATGGGTCATTCATCCATGATATCCCTTGGCTATTCTTTGAGTTCTAAAAATCAGGTTATATGCTTGGATGGAGATGGTTCTTTAATAATGCATATGGGTTCATTAATTTCGACAGGATTAAAGTCTAAAGCAAACTTTAAACATATTTTATTGAATAATGGATCACACGAATCTGTGGGGGACCAAAAAATTGATACATTTAAAGTTAATTTTAAAAATATCTCTAAAGGCTTTGGTTATAAAAATTATTATTTAGCAAGAAATAATTTATCTTTTAATAAAAATTTGAAATATTTCTTAAAATCTAAGGGTCCAAGTTTTTTTGAAGTTTATATTAGGTCAGAATCTATAAAAAATCTTTCTAGACCTAAAGATCTTATAAAAATTAAAGAAAATTTTATTAAATAGTTAATAAAGAAAAACATGAACCATGTTTTAGAAAATAGATTAAATTCATTCATTAATAAGAAGAAAATTAAAAATATTTTAATAATTACTGGTAAAAAATCATATAATTTTTCAGGATTTAAAAAGTTAGGAATTTATAAAAATTTCAAATCTATCATGAAAATTTTTTATAAAAAAAATGATATTCCAGAGATTAATGAATTAAAATTTTTAATAAAAAAAATTAATATTATTAACCCTGATTTAATAATAGCTTTAGGTGGGGGGTGCGTAATTGATTATGCAAAGTTAGCAAATGGATTGTATAATGTTAAAAATTTAAAAAAAAGAATTAAAAATAACACTTTAAAAATAGATTTAAAAAAAACAAAAATATTAGCAATCCCAACTACAGCCGGATCTGGAGCCGAAGTGACTAAATTTTCAGTTATCTATATTAATAAAGTAAAGTACTCAGTCGAGGATAGTTTACTAAAGCCAGATTTTTTCTCTTTAATCCCAAAATTAGTTATTAATTCTCCAAAAACTGTTAGATCTTCATCTGGTTTTGATGCAATTGCACAAGCCGCAGAGTCAATTTTTTCTAAAAAAGCAAACATTAAAAGTTTAAATTATTCAAAGCAATCCTTGTATTATTCTATTAAAAATTTTTTAAGTTTTGTAAATAGTCCCAACCTTAATAATGCAGCACAGATGTTGCGAGCTGCAAATTTATCTGGAAAAGCAATTAATATTGCAAGAACGAATGCGCCTCATGCATTATCATATTTTTTTGCAAGCAAGTTTAGAATTCCCCATGGCATTGCAGTTTCAATATTTTTTATTGAAATAATTAATTTTTATTATTTAGCTGCTTATAAAAATAATGATCTAAATCTAATTAAAAAATTTAAATTATTTTTTAGAACAATTAATCAAAATGATATATCAAGATTTAATGATTTATTTAAGAAATTGCTTTTAGATAGTGGAATTAAAAAAAATTTAGAGAAGTCATTAAAAAAGATTAGAAATCAAAAGAATGTTAATTTTTATTTTAATCTTGATAGATTAAATAATTCACCTATCAAGATTTTAAAAGAAGATATTAACAATTTTTTTTTAAATAAATTTAATTTTTAAGCTGTCAATTTTATTAATTAACTCTTTGGATAGAGCGTCTTTAGATTTTAAGAAATTATTTTTTATAGTAATGTGAGGATTTTTTGGATATTCCGGAATAATGTCTTTCCCCCACACATGATAAGTTTTTTTTTTATAAAAAAATTTTTCTTTTCTTAATTCTGTTGTTCTGAAATTTGCATCTATAAATATTTCAACATAATTTTTTAAATTTTTTCTATTATATTTGTGTAGCTCATGAAAAAGACCAACTACGGAAAATAATACATTTATTTTATTTGCAGAAATGAGTTTTACTAATCCAGTATATTTTTTTCCTATTTTCATTCGATAATTTTTATCATATTTATTAAATTTAAAAATTCTTCTTAAATCATCACCACTTAGTAATATGGTTGGACCAAATTTCTTTTTTATATAGGAATAAATTTTTTTACTTAATGTTGATTTTCCTGAACCAGAAATGCCAGTTACCCAAAATACTAGCCCATACTTTTTATTAAATTCCATTTTAATTGATACAATAATTTATTCTAATTAATTTTAAGTTAATTTGGTTGTTAAACTATTATTTTCCATTTATATTAATTTAGTGTTTATGCATAATTAATATAAATTATTTAATAAATGTTGTTTATTGCAGAAATTGGATTGAATTATAATGGAAATTTTCCACTATGTTATGAGCTTATAAGACAAGCTAAATATGCTGGAGCCGATATTGTAAAATTCCAACTAGGATGGAGAGATGGTCCTGATGAGATCAATCAATTAGATAAAGATAAATTAACAAAATTATATGAATGGGCTGATTATTTTAATATTGAAATAATGTTTTCAGTATTTAATGAAAAATCTTTCGAGTTAATTAAATCTTTTAAACCAAAAAAAATTAAAATTGCATCAAGAACTTTGAAAGATAATTTTATATTGGCTGAAAAAATCGTTAATTTAGGAATTCAAACTTTTATTTCTTTGGGTATGTGGGAAAATAAGGAAAAATTACCATTCTTAAATAATCAAAATATTCAATATATGTGGTGCCAATCTAATTATCCAACGTTTAATGACGACTTAAAGAATTATTTTTTAAAAAAATTTCAAAAAAATCATATTATAGGTTATAGCGATCATTCTATTGGTATTGAAATGAGTTTATTAGCCATTGTTAGAGGAGCTCAAATAATAGAAAAACATTTTACTTTAGATAAATCAAATATCACTATTCGTGATCATTCTTTATCTGCGACACCTGAAGAATTCAGAAATCTAGTAAATTTAGGAAGAGATATTGAAAAAAAAATTATCGCTGGTATCTAAAAAAAAAGTATTTCTTTTTACCACGGACACAACACATCATCGAGCATTTATACATAAAATACTCGAAAACAATCATGTCGAATTAGTAGTATTTTTAATTAAAGAGAAAAAAGTAAAAAGTTCTATTTTTTTAAAAAAGGTTATAAAATATGAAAAAAAATTTTTTTTTCAAAAAAAAAAAAATAAACCTTTAAATTCTTTTAATTTAATAAATAATATAAATTCTAAAAAAACACTTTTAAGAATAAAAAAATTAAGGCCAGATATGGGAATATTATTTGGCACCAAAAAAGTAAATCAAGAGTTTATAAATTTATTTGAAGGTAAATTAATTAATATCCACAGAGGTATCATGGAGAAGTACAGAGGTTTAGACTCTGAATACTGGGCTTGTTTCAACAAAGATTTTAAATCAATAGGAACCACATTGCATTTTGTTGATACATTTTTAGATACTGGTAAAATTATTTTACAAAAAAAAATTAAGATCAACAAATTCACACGTTGTTATAAATTAAGGTATCTGACAACTATGATAGCTATTGAAAGCATAAATAAGATTATTATGAAAATTATAACCAATAAAATATCTAGCAAAAAGCATCAAAAGCTTGGAAAATACTACTCTTCAATACCTGAATTATTTTTTATTGAAGGATGTAAAAATCTAGAAAGTTACTGCCAGACTCTGGAATAATTATTAAATGAAAATTTTATGTTATCATGGGGTAATTAATAATCGAAGGAAAGGAATAGAAAATTTTTCTAAAAAGCATATCGAAAAAAAAACTTTTATTAAGCAAATTAAATATTTAAAAAAAAATACAAATATTATTTCAATTGATGATGTTTATAATAATATAAAAAATAAGATCAAATTTAAAAAAAACTCAGTATGCATAACTTTTGACGACGGATTTGAAAATAACTTTACAGTGGCTGCCCCAATTTTAAAGAAATATAATATTCCTGCTATTTTTTATTTGTGTCCAGATTCTATCTCTAAAAAATTATTCTTTTGGGTAGATATAATAGAAATATGCATAGCAAATACAAAAAAAAAAAGTATTTTTATTAATAAAAATAAAAAAAATACTAAATATTTTTTAACAAACATTCAAAGAAAAAAAAAAGCTATTTTAAATATCAAAAATTATTGTAAATCGATAACTGATGATAAAAAAAATTTAATTGTAAATTCAATCATATTCCAATCTGGGGTTAATTATAAAAAATTTATTAATGAAAATATTTACAAACCTGCATCATGGTCTCAAATAAATAAATGTATTAAATCAAAAATATTTTCTATTGGAGGACATTCTTTAAATCACTCTTTGCTTACAAATAAAACAAATCTAGGCGCTCAGATAGATATTTTGAAAACTATAAGGATTATAAAAAAAAAAACTAAAATTAGAGTAAAACATTTTTCCTATCCCGAAGGGAGATATAACGAGTCAATAATACAATTTATGAAAAAAAATAAAATAGTCAGCTGCCCAACTGCAACTAGCGGAATTAACTCAGAACATACGGATCTATTTAAATTAAAAAGATATATGGTAGGTTTTCAAGGTATTAGATTTCCATTTCAGCCATAATTAATTCTTAATTTTTAAAAGTATTTTTTATATCAAAAAATATACAATTTTTTTTCATTAATTTTTTTATTTTTTTAAATCCTATTTTTATAAAAAAAGAATGTTTTACGGACAAAATAATGACATTATATTTTTTTTTTGGAAATTTTTTTAAAAAATTAATTTTATTATTTTGCGTAAAATTTTTATTTATGTAAGGATCAAAAATATCTACTTGTTTGAATTTTTTGCTAATTTTCTCACACAATTCTAAAGATTTAGAATTTCTTGTGTCGTTGCAGTTCTCTTTAAATGTTACTCCTAAAATTAAGAAATTTACTTCTTTTAGATTTATATTTTGTTTTTTTATTTTTTTAATAATCTTTTTATATATATAATCTGGCATTCCATCATTTACTTTTCTACCTGCTAAAATAATTTTTGGGACATATCCGGCTTGTTTAGCTTTGAAGGTTAGATAGTAAGGATCAACACCTATGCAGTGGCCTCCCACTAGTCCTGGAGAAAAATCCAGAAAATTCCATTTAGTTTTTGCAGCGTCTAATACTTCGTAGGTATTAATATTAAGTTTATCAAAAATTTTATCTAACTCATTCATTAATGCAATATTGATGTCTCTTTGTGTATTTTCTATAATTTTTGCAGACTCTGCAATTTTTATAGAATTGGCGATATAAATTTTAGGTTTGATAATACTTTGGTATAATTTTTTAATTTCATTAATCCCATCTAAATTTGAAGCACTAACTACCTTTGTTATTTTTTCCAATGTATGAGTTTTGTCACCTGGATTTATTCTTTCTGGACTATAGCCTAGCGTGAAGTCTGAATTTAATTTTAATTTAGACACTCGTTCAATAATAGGCAGGCAAATTTCTTCCGTGGTTCCAGGATAAACTGTGGACTCATATATTATCATAGATTTTCTTTTAATATTTTTAGCAACAGTTTCAGTCGCTTTGATTAACAACCTTAAATCTGGTTTTTTGTCTTTTGTTATAGGAGTTGGCACAGTAATAATAAATATTTCGCATCCATACAAATCTTTTTCTAAATTGGAGAATTTAATAAATTTTGACTTAATAAATTCTTTTTTAGAAATTTCTAAATTACTATCTTTTTTTTTTTTTAATTCTTTAATTCTTTTTTTATTTAGATCATATCCTAAAACATTAAACTTTTTACCAAATGCTATAGCCAAAGGGAGACCAACATAGCCAAGTCCAATTATGGCAATTGTTTTTTTAAATTTTTTATTAAGAAACATTTTTTAATTTTAAAAATTTATCGTATTTCTTTAAGATATTCTTATTTTTAGTTCTATTTTTTTTATGGTCTCTATATTTGTATAAAGGCATTTCTAAATGACCTAGTTTAAACTTTTTAAGAAAGCGTTCCAAAAGGTCATGGCCTTCTCGCATTTTAAAATTTTCATCATATAATCCTAGTTCGAACAAACACTCTCTTCTAAACATTACTCCACAAGCTATTGGATTTTTCTTTGAATTATATCTTTTAATAGGCTCTTCATTTTCTGAAACTTTTAAATAATCGCAGTTTACAGCTTGATAGTGTCGGTTATAATCTAAAAAAAACTTCATCATAAATAGACAGTATCTTTGAATATAGTCGTCAGAGTCGACCCTCATTAAATATCTGCCAGAAGATTTTTTCATTGCTATATTAAGCGATCTCGGCAGTCCAAGGTTTTTTTTATTTTTGATTATTTTAAAATTTTTATAATGTTTGTACTGTTTTATGATTTTTTCTGTTTTGTCTTTACTGCAATCATCAACCAAGATTATCTCAAAGTTTTCTTTATTAATTAGTTTTTGATTAAAAATGCTTCTTAAACATCTCTCGATCCATTTATCATGTTTATAAGAACATATAATTATAGAAATATCATACATGATTATTTATGATTTAAAAAATTTGATTAAATTATTATAAGATTGTATCGCAGCTTTTTTTTCAGAATCATAGGTAAGACCAGCGATGTGAGGAGTTATAAAGAGATTATCGTAATGTTTTGCATATTTTATTAATCTATTATTTTTAATATTAACCCTTTGTTCATTTGATATAACGTCAACTCCTGCTGCTTTTATTGTTTTATTTTTTAAATATTTTAATAAACAATTTTCATTTACAATCTCGCCTCTAGATACGTTTATAAAATAAGACCCTTTTCTCATGATAGAAAAATATTTTTCATCAAAAAGATTTTTAGTTTTATTATCTAAATGAATGCTTAATAATATTATATCGGAATTTTTAATTAATCTTTTTATATTTTTTACCTGCTCAACATAGTTTAAGTTAATCTTAACAAATGGATCATAAGCTATGATTTTAAAACCAATTGCTTTGGAGTACTTAGCAACATTTGAACCAATTCTACCGAATCCGATTATTCCAATTGTTAATTCTGAAAATTCCCGGGATCTAAGAATGCCTTCCTTTTCTCTCCAAATACCAAAAGTAGTTAATTTGGTAGCCAAGGGTATATGTCTGATTGTCGACAAAATTAAAGTGAAGGCGTATTCAGATGAAGCTTTAATGTTATTAATAATTTTACTATTCTTTAATGAAAAGCACATTATTTTATTTTTTTTACAATATTCCAAATCAATATGATTTGTGCCAGTAGATGGAGTTACTATTACTTTAATTGTATTCGAGTATTTTAATATTTTTTCATTAATTCTATACTTAGGACAAGGACTGCAAATCCATCCTTCAATCTTTTCTTTTTTTAGAATTTTTATAATTTCAATATCATTTAAATTTTCAGCATAAATTAAAGAAAATTGATTTTGAAATTTTTTTTTAATTTCTGGCAAAAAATTTAATGAACTTGTAACCAATACAACAGGTTTATTTTTATTTAAAAATTTTTTTATTTTATTATTTAATAATAAATTTGGATAATTTTCGCATTCACCAGATTGAATTATTCTTTTAATATTTTCTAAATCTAGTTTTGTGTCGATATTTATAGATTTTTTTTCATCCATTTTATAAGCCAAAATGTATTTGCCAACTCTACTTTTTTTTTTAATCAAAGTATTTCTTCGCATTAAATATATAGCCCCATTTCTAATAAAAGATTCTGGTGTCAAATCTTGTCTTCTTGAATTTTGTCCTTTTTCTGGGAATTCTTTACAAATGTCGTGAATATAATTGTTAACAATTTTTTTTAATCTTGTTGGATGTTTTTCGCCAGTAGAAACAACGCTCACAACGGAATCTGCTCTTGGATTTTTTATCAACAATTCAATGCTTTTTGTGATGTCGCTATGTGTTCTCAAAGGACTGACGCACGGCAATTCTATTATAAAGTCATATTTTTTTTTTAATATATGTTCAGTTTTTTTTACAGAATAAGAAAGAGATGTAACTGATAATGTTTTGTCGCCTGATATATTTTTTGGTCTGATAAAAGGAACTAGAGCACCGTATCTTTTTGCAATCTTTGCATACTTGATTGAATCTGTGCTAACGACAACATCGGTAATTAAATGACATTTTTTTGCCGAATATATAGAGTATGAGATTAGTGGATGTTCATTTATTTTATAAATATTTTTATCTTTTATACCTTTAGAACCGCTGCGCGCTTGAATGACTGCTAGAATTTTAAGTTTAGACATAACAACTATAGATATATAAATATTCTAATTATGTATAATTATTTATTACCTTGTCTGAGCATATGAAAAAAAGTATTTTAATAACCGGCGTTGCAGGATTTATAGGTTTTAGCGTAGCACAAAAACTTTTAAAATTAAATTGGAAAGTTTATGGGGTCGATAATCTTAATAATTATTACAGTGTAAATTTAAAAAAAAAAAGAATAGCTCAATTAAAAAAAATATCTAATAAAAATTTCTTTTTTTTAAAAAGTGATATAAAAAATAAAAATTCTTTAGAAAAAATATTTAAAAAAAAATTTGATATAGTTGTTCATTTAGCCGCGCAAGCAGGAGTAAGATACTCTCTTGTCAATCCAAAAAGTTATATAGAAACTAACCTAGTAGGGTTTTTTAATATTATAGATTTGTCAAAAAAATATAAGATAAAACATTTTATCTTCGCTAGCACTAGTAGCGTTTATGGAAATTTAAAAAAATACCCACTACAAGAAGAGTACTCGACAGATATGCCAATACAGCTTTATGCGGCCACAAAAAAATCAAATGAACTAGTGGCTCATAGTTATTCTGCAATGTATAAACTTAAGACTAGTGGGTTGAGATTTTTTACTGTGTATGGACCTTGGGGTCGACCCGACATGGCCCTTTTTAGTTTTACAAAAAATATAATTGAAAAAAAAAGTATTAAAATTTTTAATTATGGGAATCACGTAAGAGACTTTACTTTTATAGATGATATAGTTCAGGGAATTATTAAATTAATTATGATTAAAGACATTTCAAAATCTTATAAAGATAAAGAAATTCCTTATGCTATTTTTAACTTGGCAAATGAAAAGAAGGTAAAGTTAATGGACTATATAAATTGTATTGAAAATGAACTAAAAATTATATCAAAAAAAATATTTTTACCATTACAAATTGGAGATGTTGTGCAAACCCATGGATCTATAAAAAAATCAAAAAAAATATTAAATTATTATCCCAAGACAAACTATAAACTTGGAGTTAAAAAATTTATTCAATGGTACATAGATTATTATTTAAAAAAGAAATATTAGCATTAAAGAAAAAAAAAATATTTGTTCTTTCTTCTTTTGGTCATGCCGGCATAGATTGGCTGCACAGTTTGTTAGACGGTCATGATGAAATATTAATAACTCCAGCATTTAGTTATTACAGGACTTATTATAGGTTTTTGTATAGGTCTAAAATAAATATCTTTTTAATTAAAAATTATAATTATTTAACAAAAATTATTTCTAATTTATTTTATTTTCATCCAGCTTATAGAGTAAAAAGAAGAAAATTTTTATTCAATTTAAAGGAGAAAAAAGATTTTGAAAAATATTTTAAAATTTATTTAGAAAATGATAATGATATTTTAGAAAAAAAAATATTTTACGGAATACATTTTGCGTTTTTAAAAATAAAAAATATTAAAATAAAAAAAATAAAAAATATAGTAATTCATGAACATGTTGCTTGGCATTGTTCAAGATACTCAAAGATATTTAAATCAAAATTTATATTAATATTTAGAGAACCTAAGGCCACATTAGCAGGAGCATTTCTAAGAATGAGAAATAGCAATAAAACTAAAATTTTAAAAAGTATCCAATTTGATACGCTAATATTGCACATGAAATCAGCATTTGATTTTGCAACTAGTAAAAAAAATCAGAAGCATTGTTACATTTTGCAAAATGAAAAAATGCATTTAGATTTATCTGGTGAAATGAAGTCATTAGCAAAATGGATCGGAATCAAATTTTCAAAAAAATTACTTTCTCAAACCTTTTTAAATGTAAAATGGTTAGGAGAATCTTCCTACCTAGCCAAAGATGAATTGAAGAAAATGCCTCCAAAAGATTTTTACGATATTTCTAATGTTGAAAAAAGATGGAGGAATATTTTAGATAAAAATGATATACTAATGATTGATGTTTTTTTTAGAAAGCAAATACAGATGATGGGATATAAATTTGATAATAAATTAATTTTTTTTAAACTTATAAAAGGTTATTTAATTTTTTTATTTAAGTATCTTACTCAAGAAAATTATTTTATTCATAAAAATATAATTATTTTAAGGAATTTAATTAGAAGAATTTTTGTATTAATCAACACAAAGATAACATTAGCATTATTTAAATATCACTAAAAAAATTTGATTACGATTTAAATTAAAAAATTTATGAACAAAATTAAAGTAGCTATAAGCCTTATAGATTTAAGAGAAAAAAAATTTTTGATTTTGATTTTTTTAGCAGCATTGTTTTTGTCATTATTAGAAATTTTTAGTGTAGCTACTATTATACCGATAATTAGCTCAATATTTAGCAACAGTGACAATGGAATTAATAATATAAAAATTTTTTCATTATTTAATTCATTAATTCAATCATTTGATAACAAAAATTTGTTAATTATTAGTTTGTATTTATTTACAGGAATATTGGTAATAAAAAATCTGTATACAATTTTATTTATTTACATAAAAAATAAATTCTTAAATGCAGTTAAGTCTAGAACATCAAATAAATTATTAAATAAGTATTTAGATTCTTCCTACCAATTTTTAAGAAATAATCACTCTTCAAAACTGATAAGAAATATAGAAGAAGTTAGTAGTTTTTTGGGTTACATTGAGAATTTAATCATAATTTTGACCGAAACATTAATACTATTAACTTTCTTAATATTTTTGTGCGCGATTAATTATAAGATTGTCTTGTATTCATTTATTTTTATTATTTTTTTTAGTTTTATTTTAAAAAAATTTACATCTGCAAAAATAAAATCTATAGGAGAAAAAAGATATTTAGCATCACGTCAAAGGTCTAGAATTTTAGTTGATATTTTTCATGCATATAAAGAAATAAAAATTTACAATAAAGAAAATTTCTTTATAAATTTATTTGATAGCAAAAACCAAGAAGAAATAAATTCTGAATTAAGATTTAATATTTTGGATGCTTTACCCAAAATTTATTTTGAGATTTTGTTTACTTTATTAATTGTGATTTTTTTAATTTTTTTAGAAATGCAAAAGTACACACCCAGTGCCATGACTTTAATAATGGCCATATTTGCGATGTCTGCCATTAGGTTTATGCCAGCTGCAAATAGGCTGTTTAGATCATTTCAGATACTTAAATATACGTATCCATCTATAAAAATTATTTATGATCATATAAATTTAAACTTTCATGATAATTTAAAAAATGAAGAACTAAATCATAAGTCTATAAAATTTAATGATGATATTGAGATTAAAAATCTTTCTTTTAAATACGAAGATTCAAATAAATTTATATTAAATAATTTAAATTATACTTTTAAGAAGGGAAATTTAAACTGCATATTAGGTTCAAGTGGCAGCGGTAAAAGTACTTTAGTAAATATAATTACTGGCTTTTTCCAACCAAATTCTGGGGAAGTTACAAGTAATAATTTTTCAATTTTTAGTAATTTGAAACTTTGGAGATCAAATATTGGGTATATTTCTCAAGAAACTACAATATTAAACATGTCCATTAGAGAAAATATAGCCCTAGGTGTTAAAAAAGAAGCAGTAAATGAAGCAAGAGTTAAAGAAGTTATTCAATTGTCAAATTTAGATAAATTTATTAAAGAATTGAATTTCGGACTTGATACTATTTGCGGCGAAAAAGGTAATAATATTTCTGGAGGACAGAAGCAAAGGTTGTCTATTGCCAGGGCTTTATATTTTAACCCTAAAATTTTAATTCTAGACGAGACTACTAACTCCCTTGATGAAAATACCGAAAAAGAGATTATACAAGAGTTAATAGCATTAAAAAATTACACAAATATAATCATGATCACGCATAACGTTAATATTAACAAATATTTTGACGAAGTATTAAGATTAGATGAGTAAAAATTCTACCCTATTATGTCCTACAGGCTTATATACCTCTGAATATAAAAATTTTCATAAATTGTTATTAGGTGGTTGGTGCTTTAATTCAAAAAATAAAATAAACAAAAATTTTACTATATGCAGCTATCCATGGGACAATAAAAAAATATTAAGTTCAGACTATTATTACAGTTTGAAAATAAAAAAAAAAATTTTATTAAAACTAGCCACATATCTTAATGATTATCATGGTATTGATGAGAGTGCTGATTATTGGAAAATTATAATAGGACCATGGGTAACAATATTTTGCCAGACTTTATTAGAAAGATGGAGAAATTTTAATCATGTACAGAAAAATTATTCTTTTAAATATGTTGTAAATTCTAATAAAAATTTTACAGACTTTGTTCCTCGAAATTTTGAAGAGTTTATTGGGTATACTTCCACAGATATTTGGAACCAGTATACATATGAAGATATATTTAAATTTTATTTAAATAAAAATTTTTTTATTACAAGAAACTATAAAAAAGCCACCGTTAACAAACCCAACAAAACCCCATTCAAAAGAATCGTTTTTGATATGATTAATAATTTTATTTCTCATATTTTTTTTTACAAAAAAAAAAAATTTTTTATTTGTGAGAGTTATTTAGGAAAAATAGAAGAATTTAAGTTAAATTTTATACTAGGCTACCCTAGTATCACTTTGAGTCCGGTCTATCCAGATATAAAAGTAAATCTAAATCACAAAAAAAGAAATGAAAGAATTTTTGCTAAGAATGAAATTAGTGGCGATTTATTTTTAAGATATTTAAATAACGTATTACTTAAAAATATTCCGACTAGTTTTCTTGAAGAATTTTTTCATATTAAAAAATTTGTAAAGAATTTAAATTGGCCAGAAAAACCAAAAGTTTTCTTTACTTCACATTGTCTTATTGTAAAAACCTTATGTTCATTTTATTTAGCAGAAAAAAAAAAAATAGGTTGTAAATTAATTCATGGACAACATGGAGGTTATTATGGAACTGCACTATTTAATACTTTAGAAGATTTAGAATTAGATATTGCCGACAAGTACTTATCATGGGGTTGGACGAGAGCTGGAAAGTATAAAAAAAAAATAATAAAATTTGGAATATTAAAGAAAAAATTAAATTTACTTCAAGGAAAAAAGAATTTTTTTTTGTTCGTTCTTAAATCACAGTCTAGATTTACTAATAAAATTCATTCAGGAGCAGGACATAATAACTTATTAAGATATTACAATGATTGTGAAAATTTTTTAAACAACTTAAATAAAAAAATTAAAAGAAATATAATCTTGCGAAGGCATGCAAGATTATTTGATTGGCCTGAAGAAAAAAAAATTTCTCAAATGTTTAAAAAAAGTCAAGTAGACAATGGAGAGTTAAACTTATTAGATTTGATAAATCAATCCATAATAGTAATTCATACTTATAATTCCACTGGTTTTCTTGAAAGTTTAGCTGCAAACAAACCAACTATTTTATTTTGGAATAGTAATGACTATCCTATAAATAGATATTCAAAAAAGTATTTTGACTATTTAAGAGAAGCAAACATTCTTTATTATAATTGGAAAGATGCTGTTTCTTTTTTAAATAAAAATTATCTATCTATTGACTGTTGGTGGGAAAGCAAAAGAACTCAATATGCCAAAGACCAGTTCTGTGCAAATTTTGCTAAGATTAATAACTCTAAATTGAATAATTTAATAGAAATTTTTAAGACCATCTAGATATGAATTTGAATAGAATTTTTGCATTTATTTTTTTTTTACCATCGTTATTCTTAAATCATATAACTCTATTGTTATATGATCACGATCATAATCTAAGTATTTTTTCTATTGTCGTAATTTCAATTTTCAATATTATTAATTGTGTTTTTTGCATATCAATATTATATCGTGGTCTCAAAAAAAGTATTTTTTTTCTTCTTTATGTCATTTCTATTCTAGTATTGTCAGATATTGCATTTGATAAATTTATTAATACAAATAAAACAATTAAAGATGATGAATTATTAGGATGGATTTTGAAAAGCAATGTAAGCTTTGAGTCATATGAAGAGACAGCCACTAAAAAAAAATATTTAGTGAATTATAAAACATCCAAAGTTGATGGTTTTAGAGAATATGGTAACACAAAAATAAATAGGGAAAATAAGATGCTAGTCATCGGAGATTCATTTGCAAATGCGGCTTTCGCTTCTAATGAGAATATGTTTTATAATGTTATGAACAAAGAGTTTAAAGAAAATGATTTATTTTACGAACTGTTTGTAGGAGGAGCAGGTGGGTATGGGACCCTTCAAGAGTACATTTTGTTACAAAAACATTTAAAGACAATAGATCCGTCAATTATAATTTTTCAGTTTTGCAGTAATGATTTTGAAAATAATAGCTATGACCTTGAATCAAAAACTATCACAAGATCACAAAAATTTAGAAGGCCGTACTTAGTCAATGATGAAATTAAGAAAGATAATTCTATTCAAGCAAAAATTTACAGGGAATTATCTAAAGCAAGCTACGTATTTAACGTAATTGATTTAATGATTAGTAATATTCAATACAGAAAATACAAGGGGTATTTTTTGATAGAGCCAACTAAATTAGAATACGAAGATTCTGTAAAAACAACAAAAGATATTATCTCAAAAATTTATCATTTGGCCGGCAAAAATACAAAAATATATTCAATTAATTGTTCCATTGAAGACAAAAAAAAAACTGAAGATTGGTTAAAAATAATGAATGATCTTGGCATAATTGCATTACTCAGTCCAAGTTATAAACTGGAAATTGCTGAAAAAGATGGGCAAGATATATGGCAAAGGGACAAAGGTCATTTAAATAATTTAGGTAATGAGATATACGGAAAAGCTATTGCCGATGAGATAATTGTTTATCTTAAAAAACTTTAAAATGCACAACCAATTAAAATTAAAATATGATTTTGAATTTGACTGTTTAGAAATTGAAAATTTTCATAATTCAAAAAAAATTCAATTTTATTTTGATTTTATAAAAAAAAATAATAATAAATTTAAAGGTGATATCTATGAATTTGGAGTTTTTAGAGGAAAATCTTTGCTATCAACGGCTCTTTTATTAAAAAAAATAAAGTCCAAAAAAATAATTTATGGATTTGATAGTTTTGAGGGTTTTCCTTCATATCATAAATACGACGATTTAAAATATTTTTCACAATTATATAAAAATAAAAAAATTTCAAAAGAGCATTATAACTTAGTTCATCAAAGCAAAGTAATTAAAAAAATTTTTTTTAAAAAAAAGATATCGATCAAAAATATATCATTCTCAGAAAATTTTTCAAACACATCATATAATGAGTTAAGGAGAAAAATAAAGATACTAAAATTAGATAACATTATTTTAATAAAAGGAGATTTTAAAAAAACAATCCCGAAATTTTTTAAAAAAAATAAAAAGATATTCGCTGCCAACATAGATTGCGATTTGTATGAGGGTTACAAAACTATATTGCCTCATCTTTGGCAGAACTTAGAAAATAAAGGAATTGTATACCTGGATGAATATTACTCCCTTAAATTTCCAGGAGCAAGAATAGCCTGTGATGAGTTTTTTAAAGAAAAAAAATTTAAATTTATAAAAAAAAAATATCAAGGTTCTAATTTTGAAAGATGTTATATTGAAAAACTCTAAGCTAAGAAACAGTATATTCTAAAGATTTTAGATGATCTGAAAAAAAATAAATTATTTTTAAATAGGAAAGTATTTTTAAAAAGGTTTTATATGCAGTTTAACATTAAAAATAAAAGAAGAAAAATTTTTATCATAATAGGAAAAAAAAAGTGATAACGTTTTCTAATATTTTAAATATTTATTATGCTAATAATAAAATAAAATTAGGTCAATACAAAAGTAAACATTGGAAAATTAACTATGGTGAAAAATTTAAAAAATTAACGAAAAATAAGATTGAAAATTTTAGAAATAATTATTTAAGCAAAGGTTTAGACGATAGTTATTATAGTCAAAATGTTCAAAAAAAAATATACTTTGATGCTTTAAAAAAATTAGGAAAGAGTTTCATTACTTCGAACTTAAATAAAAAAAATATTGGAAATTTAAAAAATTTTTATTCAGCGAATAATTCTAAAATTGATATTAATGAATTGTTTCATATTTTTTGGCTTTATTATTTAAAAAAATTTTTAAAAAATATAAAAATCATATGTGAGATAGGTGGAGGATATGGTTCTTTTGCTGAGAAAATTATTAAAAATTACAATTGTAAATATATATTAATAGATTTACCAGAGACAAATATTCTTTCATCTTTTTATATCTCAAAAAACTTTCCCAAAAAAAAAATATATCTTGCTCATAAAAAAAAAGATTTTTTTATTGATAAAAAAATATTATCAAAATATGATATATTCATAATACCACCCTGGTACTCCTTCAAAGATTTTAAAGTAGATTTTTTTATTAACACCAGATCATTTATGGAAATGGAAAAGATGGTTGTGGAGAATTATTTTAAGCTAATACATAAATTTATCTCGAAAAATGGATTTTTTTTAAATATTAATAGATATAAAAAAAAATCTGTAAAAGAGCCTATTTTTTTTCATCAATATCCTTATGACCGTAATTGGTCAGCGATATATTCTCATAGTTCTTGGATGCAAAAACATTGTCACTTTTTACTAACACAGAGAACTATTAATAAATCAAACGAAATGGCATTGGAGTTAAATAGAATTAAAAAATTAGGAATAATTAATAGTTTTGTTGTTGATCGAATCTTTTTTAAAAATATAATCCCACGCATAATTTACAGAAACCTTTTAAAAATTAGAAGAAGCTTAATTTTGTATAAGATTTATAATTTTGTAAAGTCTATTTTATATTCAACTAAAAAATAGTTTTTAAAATCATTTAAATGGAAAAATTAGTAATTATAGATTTAAGAAATAATCATTTAAAAATTTTAAAAAAAAATTGCAAATATATAAATATTGGAAGAGGTACAGTTTCATTTGATAATTCATTTGAAATAAATATAAAAAAAATTTTTGAAAAAAATAAATCTTTTTTTTTAAATCAATATTTTGCAAATTTAAAGAAAAACCAAAAAAAATGGGACGATTTATTTAATGAAGAAAAGTTTGAAGAATTAGAGTTTTTAAATTCTAGAAATGATAAATATAATTTTTTTAATAAATTTATTTATATATTTTGTTTAAATAATTTTATTAAAAAAAAAAATTTCATATATGTTGAGGTTATTTCTGATCAAGAGTTGTATATAGATCTTTATCGCTCTTTGTTTCCAAAAATTAAAATTTTTATTATAAATCAAAATAAATTAAAAATAGGATCAAAAATTTTTTTTTTAAGAATTTTTTTTCAATTTTTAAAAAATATTTTTTTAATTTATATTATTAAAATTTTATTTATAAATAAAAATATTACTTCATCGAATTTATGTTTATCTTTTTATCCAAGATTTTTTTACAAAAAAAAAGATAATTTTTATAAAAAAAAAAAATCATGCTTTTTAAATTTAACTTTAAGCGATGGAATTTTTATACATAATAATTTATTTCAAAGCATAAAAAATATTTTTGAAATAAAATTAACAAAAGATGTAATACCTCTCGAAAAGTACATAACTTTCGGAGATATATCTATGACATATATAAAATTAATATTTAATTTCTACAAAGCAAAATATAATTTTTTGAATTCGATGAAAATCGGAAATTTAGTTTATACTAAAATAATAAATCAGTATTTGCTGGAGTCTTTTGTACAAAGACTATTTTTAAATATATATTCTGAATCTTTAAAAAAAGTTTTAAAACCTGACATAAAAGTGTTTAATTTGTACTGTTTTGAATATTCTATTGGGTTTTACTTTATAAGAAAAATTAGAACAATTAATCCCTTTATAAAAATTTTTGGATATCAACATGGAATTTTTACTAATAAATTGCATTGGTTTACATTTTTAAATCAATCAAAAAATAAATTTTTATATATTGTTGATAAAATTTACTCACAAAATTTACTTTCATTAAAATCATACAATAGACTAAATATATCTAAGGATGTTTATTTAATTAAAAGAAATAAATACAAATTTAATTTTAGAATAAATAAAAAAATTAATATTAAAAATATTAGCAAAGTATTAGTCATTTTAGGAACGCATGATGCTTACGATATTTTATATTCAATTGCTTCTCTTTTAAGAGATAATCCGGAAAAAAAAATTATTTTTTTCGCTAAATGTCATCCAAGAATCAAATTAATTATTAATAATGATTTAACTGATAACAGACTGCGTTTTGTAAATAGTTTTAAGGGATATTATGATTTAGTTTTGTGCTCAGATACAACTACAGTTGCTTACGATCTAATTAATTCTAAAGTCAAATTTAAAATAATTGAACTCAATAATAAGACTAATTTATTTTTTAGTAATTTTAAAAATAAATTATTAATAAATGAACTTATTAATAAAATTTAGGTATTTTTTACAATTACGGCTAATTAAAAATCTATATAGATATTTTTTAGCCAAAATTGATTTTTTATTTGCTATTTTATAATTATTTAGTAAAAATAATATTTTATCCTTTAAAAATTTTTTAGACATTTTTGATATAAATCCAGCTTTTCCATTTAATAAAATATCTGATACTCCGCTTACGTCAGTTGCTATTATCGGCAGATTATTATTAGCAGCGTCTATTAATACATTAGGCAAACCCTCATATAAAGAAGGCAAGATTAAAAACTTTGCTTTATTGTAGAATTTTTTGAGATCACTACTCCATGGAATAATCAAGCAAATATTTTGTAATTTTAAATCTATTATTTTTTTTTCAACTTGCTTTAGTAAAGGACCATCCCCAATAAGAATTAATTTAAGATCTATTTTTTCAATAAAGTTTATCTCATAGATTACATCTAATAATGTAATCACATTTTTTTGATGAACAAATCTTCCTATAAATAAAGCTATATTTTTATTTCTTATAATATTTTTATAAGGTGATAATTTTTTTAAATATGGATTATAAATTAATTTAATTTTTTTTTTACTTACAAATTTTAAAAGTGATATTCTACTTTTTTTTGAAATAGCGATAATTCCGTCACTTAAATTGTAAAAAATAATTTTACCAATTAAAACTAAAAAAGAATTTAATTTATTTTCTGAATAAATAGTTGCACCGATCGGATCTTCTGAAAGTCTTAAAATAATTTTCTTAAAAAAAAATTTTGCTACCAATATAGAAATTAAATGCGACTGCATTGATAAAATTAAAGATATACCCCCCCCTTTTTTTTTTAGAAACCTTATTAATAAAAAAAAAAAAAATATATTAATTAAAAATCTAGAAGAGTGTTTAGGAAATTTTTTTCTTAAAGCAATTATTTTTAAATTTTTACTTTTAACAAAGTATTTTTTTTTTGCATTATGCGATAGTAGATTAATTTTAAAATTTTTTTTCAATAAAAAGTTTATAATATTTATTAAATTTTTAGTTGCGCCACCATTTTCGAATGAAGGATAAAAAACTACAATTTCTTTTTTAAACATTTGTATTCTTAAAAATATAGTTAGAGTAATTGAATAAATTATGCTCAGGTTTGGACGGGTCGATTTCAATTAACTTGTTGCTATTAGGTAAGATTTTATAAACTCTGTAATTTGATAATTGACTTAAATATTCATAAATAATCCAGAGATTGTGACCTTTAAATAAATGATGCCAATTTAATTCAATTTGTATTAATTTAGGTTGGAATTCTTTAAAAATTTTTTTTGCACCCTTCAATATTTCAAGTTCAAAACCTTCTGTATCAATTTTTATAAAGTCAATACGGCTTGATCCTAACTCTTTTTTTAGCAATTTCCTAAAAAAACTATCCAAAGTTTGGATTTTTACTAATTTTCTTTTAAATTTTTTTTGATCTATATAACTTATTTTTGATAGGTAATTTGAAGCTGACGCAAGTTCAGACTTATTTTTAGAGTAGTTAAAATATATTTTTTTTGATTGTTCTCCTAAAGCAACATTATAAAATTTAAATCTTTTCTTAAATTTTTTTTTAATTCTCTTTAATTCAATATTGCAATTTTTTTGCGGTTCAAATGCTATAACTTTAGCATCCGTGTTATTTAGTAAAATATTTGAATACGATCCAGTATTTGCCCCTATATCTAAACAAAACTTAGGTTTTTTTTTTTTTAAATATAATAAAATAAACTTGAGTTCTCCATTAATTGTCTTGTTTTTTAAATAATTATTATATCCAATTCCATAAAGTGTTAGTTTGTATAAAATTAAATTTAACCCAAAGATAGAATAGCGACCAAATATAAAAGAAATTAAATAAACTAATAAATTCTTCATGAATTTTTGAGCACGTTATAAGTATTGATTATAATTTTTACTTGCTCTTCAAGATCAAATTTTTTTAAATACATTTTATTAAATGATTTTTGGTCTAAATAATCTTTTTTATTTACAAAACTTAATATTTTATTGGCATATTCTTCAAAATTATTTTCCTGTATTAAAAAACCATTTTTATTATTAATGATAAGTTCATTAACACCCTTTGTATTAAAAGATATTACAGGAAGTCCAGCCGCCATAGCCTCAATTATTGTTACACCAAAGGATTCAATTCTTGAAAGATTTACATACAAGTCATTTTTTTTTAAAATTTTAATCAATAAATGACTTGGAAAGAAAGAATCGGTAGTATTATTGATCTCCGGAATAATGTTAAAATTATTTTTATGTTTTTGTATAAAGTGAAATTTTTGTATTTCTTCCGTTCCTCTACCTACAATTGTCCATTTAAAATCTGTTTTTTCGTAAATTAATTCGGCAATTTTTGGAATAAGATCATAACCCTTTTTTTTTTCGGCATATCTAGCAATTGTAATTAAATTTATCATTAGATTTGTGAATTTAGATAAAATTTTTTAAAACAATTGTGTTTGGAAAATCAATAATTTTTTTTTCTTTAACTCCAATTTTTAATAAGTCTTCTTTTATATTCTTAGAAATTGAGAAAAAATAATCAACATTTTTTAAATTTTTTAAAAAAAAATCATTATATTTTTTATCCAGTCTATAGCCATATTCTATTTTTTTATCTATTTGAATATCGGCACCTTGTAATGTTAGACATATTTTTTTATTAATATTTTTTGCTATTTTTAAAATAATCAAAGTTTTGAAATTTAATGAGTGGAAATGCCATATATCATAGGAAAATTTTTTTCTTTTAAAATAAATTGATAATATTGAAGTAAGATCAATCCCGAAATAGTATTGAAGGTAATAGATACAATTAATTAAAATATTACTTATACTTACTTTTTTATATTTATAAAAATTAGTAAATTTATTTTCAAAAGACAGAACGTCAACTTTTAATCCTTTATCACAAAGCATATTTGCTAGATTATGGGTTTGAATTTCAGCTCCACCTATAGAAGGCAAGAAGGTTGATGGTATAAATAATATTTTCATTTTCTATTTAATTATTTAGTATGATTATAATACAATAAACAATTTTGTATAATGAATGTATTCCCTCAAAATAAAAGCCTTTCTCTTAAAAAATATTTTTTGACTAATTAATTTAAAAAAGTTTTGAAATTACAATTTCTTAAGAATTTAGTTCATTTTTTCTTAATTTTAAATTTGTAGGTTTTTTTATTATAAAAATTTTAAATAGATCAAAGTATTTCAGAAAGATGTCTTTTTTTTTCTATTAAATAAAATATTTCTTATCTTATTGATAATTAAAATTAAAAATAAAAGATGTATAAATAAAATGTTTTGTTTATTTTTTATTCTAATAAGGCGTTCTTCATTTATTTTTTTTAAAAAATTTATTTTACTAGAAATGCCTTGGGTATTAAAATTAGCTGTAACCTCATGATGCGTTGTGCATACCCCGAAAAAATTTCTTTTAATTAATCTGAAAATTAGATCATAATCAGAAGAATATTTAAATTTTAAATCATAATATCCAATTTTATCTTGTGTCTGTTTTTTGATAAAAAAACTTCCAGAATGAGATGGAAATATATTAAATTTATAAAAAATTTTTTCAGGATGGTACCCTGACATTATTAATCTACCTTTTATAACGCTACCAAAAATAAAATCTGGGTTATTATATTTATTGATATATTTTTTTACTATATTTAGAGCATTTGGCATGTATTCATCATCCGAATTTAAAAAACCAATATATTTTCCTTTAGCAATTTTTAAGCCTTTATTCATTGCATCATATATTCCTCTGTCTTTTTCAATAATATATTTATTGTTAATTTTTTTATTTTTTTTAATTAATTCAATAGTGCCATCATTTGATAGGCCATCAATAATAATATGCTCGAAATTTCTAAATTTTAATCTTTCAATACTATCTAAGCATTTTTTTAACATTAGTTTATTATTTTTTACTACTGTAATAATAGAAAAAAGCGGACTTTTCTTTTTTTCACCCAGCATTTATAAATTTTAATTTTATGTTTTTTAATTTATTTTAACAGTCTAAAAATTTTTATTATTTTATATAGAATCAAAAATTTTTTCATATTTTTTATTAGATTTTGTAAATTCAAAAGATCTCAGGTTACATTTTGCGAGTTCTGCTTTTTTATAGAATGGTTCTTGATCTAAAATATATTTTTTTATTAATCTTGTGAGATTTTTGTAATCCCTTTGTTCGTATAAAAAACCATATTTTCCATTTTTCAAAATATCATTCACGCCACCAAATGACCTAGAGGAAATTACGGGTATGTTATAGTTAATAGCTTCAATCATGGAATTTTGAAAACCTTCATATAGCGAAGAACTAATATATAAATCTGCGCTACTCAAAAATTTATTAACATCATCAATATATCCATAAAATTTAAATAATTTTTTAATATTTAATTGGTTGATAATTTTATTAATTTTGCTCATTTCCTCCCCGTTACCAATAATATTAAATATGATATTTTCATTAATTAATAACTTAGCGCTTTCAATAATTGTAAAAAAATCTTTTTCTTTACTTAATCTTCCTATCCATAAAATTTGAATTTTATCTTTTATATATTTTTTTTTCCAAGGTTTGATAATTTTAAGAGTGGATGGATAGATAGTTGTAAATTTAGAATTCGATATCTTAGACAAATCTTTGCTAACTGTTAAAGAGTTTCCAATTCTAGAAGCGGCTCTGTGATATATAAATTTTATTAGTAGTTTTATGACAAAATTTTTAAAAAAAATTATTGGATTAAAATAATTGAAATCCAATTCTTGAATTGGAGTTCTATCGACTGTTACTATTTTTAAATTTTTAATAGAGTTTAAGAATAGTATAGAAATAACATTTGCATAATTAATGTTTGATATAAAAATTGTTTTAAAATTTGTACTTTTAATAATTTTTTTTATTAACTTTTTTATTAGGAGTATAGCAAAGATAGTTTTTGTAATATTTAATTCATAAACAATGATATTGGATTTTTTTAATAAGTTTTTATAGTCACACTTATTTAAGCAAAAAACAAAAAGATTATATTTTTTTTGGTTAAGATTCGTAACTATATTAATTATTGATTTTGATGCACCTCCAAATTTAAAATTTGGTAAAAAAAAGATTATATTTTTTTTATTTTTATTCATTATTAAATTTAATTATTCTATATGATGTAGTACTTATTTAAAGTAATCATGAAGCTTTATTATTGGAGTCCATTTATATCCCCCGTTGCGACCGTTTTCTCTGTTATTAATTCTATTAAATCAATTAAAAAGTTTTCTAAAAAGAATGTGGATTGTAGAATCATAAATGTTTGCAAGGAATGGGATCCGCTTCAAACCATTATAGAAAAGAATGAAATTCAAATTATTAACTTAAATACGGAGCTTGATATAAATAAACTTCCAAAAGGCGGTTTCTTAAAAAGCAGATTCACTTACATTTTAGTTTTTTTTTTTTCAGTAAGTAAACTTCATTCATTAATCAAAAAAGAAAAACCAGATTATTTATTAATACACTTAATTACATTTATACCTTTATTTTTGCAATTAATTTTTAATTACAAAACACAATTTATTTTGAGAATCTCTGGATATCCAAAGATTAATTTTTTTAGAAAACTTTTTTGGAAACTTATTAATAAAAAAATTCATAAAGTATTTTGTCCAACAGCAAACACGAAAAAAATTTTAATTGATAATAAAATATTTGATTCTAATAAATTGTTTATATTAGAAGACCCTGTTCTAGATATTAAGAAAATTAAAGAAAAGTTAAATTCAAATAGCGATGCAACTGATAAGGCAAACGGTAAATACGTTATTTCTATTGGAAGGCTTACCAAACAAAAAAATTTTCAATTTTTAATAGAAGGTTTTAAGGAAGTTAATAAAAGCATTAATGATATTTATTTAGTTATTATTGGTGAAGGTGAAGAAAAAAAAAAATTGGAATCTAAAATTATTGATTATAATTTACAAAATAAAATTTTTTTAAAAGGATATAAAGAAAATGTTTATCCATATTTAAAAAATTCTTTATTTTCAATTTTAACGTCTAAATGGGAAGATCCAGGCTTTGTAATTTTGGAATCTATGTTTTGTAAAAAAATTGTTTTATCTAGTAATTGCCCAAGTGGTCCAGTTGAAATTATTCAGAATGAGAATAATGGATTTTTATATGATATGAATAATATAGATAGTTTTGTGTCAAAATTTATTTTAGCTTACAATATTTCTCAATATGATCCTGAAAAAAGTAAAATTATGATTTATAATGCAATGAAGTCAGTAAAAAATTATACTTTATTTTATCATTTTAAAAATATTCGCGCACATATGAATCTATAATCTTTTTTATTTAATGAATATTGCTGTATTACTTGAATCGAATTATTTTGGAGGAGGCTCCTTTTCTCATTCAGTTAACGCTTGTTTGGATTTAATAAGATATATTGGAAAACATAATAATATTGTTGTTTACACTTCCTATAAAAAAAATTTTAGAATTTTAAATGAACTAAAAATACCTGTGATTTTTTTTTCATATTCATTGCTTGATAAAATAGTAATTAAATTTTCTAGAATTAAACTATTTAGATTTTTTTGTTTTAATTATAAAATTACATTAGAAAATAAGTTATTAAATAACAATATTGAAATATTATATTTTCCAGTTTTATCCGATGTCGTTTTTAGTTTAAAAAAAATTAAATTTATTTCTACTCTTTTAGATCTATGCCATTTCCAGCATTCAATTTTCCCAGAAATTTCGAAAAAAGATTTCCTTTACAGAGAAAATTTGTATTTTTATTCTTTAAAAAGATCTTTGCTAGTAATTACAAGTTGTGAAAGTCTTAAAAAAAAAATATCAAAACACTATAATATATTGCCTAATCGAGTTATAGTTATTCCATATACACCGAGTTATTTATTTAGAGAAAATTATGGTAGTAAAAAAAAATTTTTAATTTTAAAAAAATATAAATTCTTAAAAAAATTTTTCTTTTACCCGGCTCAAATCTGGGGTCATAAAAACCATATAGTGGTTTTAAAGGCCGCTCAAATTATTAAAAAAAAAGGATATAATATAAATTTTGTATTTTCTGGGAAAAATAGAGGGTATAAGCACGTGCTAGATAATTTTATTGCAAATACAAAATTAGATAATGTTTATTTCACTGGTTATTTAACTTCTCAAGAAATGGATTATTTTTATAAAAAATGCAAAGCAATTATTTTTACTAGTGTATTTGGACCAAATGCCATACCTCCTTTAGAAGCTTGGAGTTATAAAAAGCCACTAATATATAATAATAGAAGAGAAGATTACGTTACAAAAGATAATGCTATTTTGGTAAATGTTAACAACCCCGTAGAAGTTAGCAATTCTATAATTAAAATTTTAGAGAATAAGTATAGCAAGAATCTTATTAATAATGGATCAAAAAAATTAAAATTTATAAAAAATATTAACAAGGAATGTTATTTAGAATTAGAAAAAAATATAAATAAACTTTTTATATAAAAGTAATTTATTATTATGAATATTAAAATACCCAAGACAAAAAAAATAAAAAAATGCAGGTTGTGTGGAAGTTTAAAGTTAAAATTAATTTTTGATTATGGTAACTTTTATGTAAGCAATTTTGTCTCTAAAAAAAATATACATAATGGAATAAAGGCTCCACTTAAATTGTTGATATGTAAAGAATGCACATTATTACAATTATCGCATTCGGCACCACAAGAGCTTATGTATAAAAAATTTTATTGGTATAGGTCAGGCGTTACTCAAACTATGAAAAATAGTTTACTAGATATTTATAAAGCAGTTTTAAAGTTAAATATTTTGAAGAAAGGCGATGTAGTTCTTGATATCGGAGCAAATGATGGAACGATGTTAAGATTTTTTAAGAGGAAATATATTACAATAGGCTGCGAACCGGCAAGAAATCTTCAATATTCTCTAAAAAAAAATTGCAAATACATAATTAATGATTTTTGGAATTTAAAATCTTTAAACCAATTAATATATAAAAATAATCTGAGTAAACCAAAGCTAATCACAGCTATCGGCATGTTTTATGACCTTGAGGATCCTTCTAAATTTATTTCAGATGCATATGAAGCGTTAGATAATAATGGTGTATTTATTGCCCAATTAATGTGTTTAGAATCGATGATCGAAAAAAATGACCTTGGTAATATTTGTCATGAGCATCTTGAGTTTTATAATTACAAATCTTTAAAATATTTATTTGAAAAAAATGGGTTTAAAATTATTAGACTAGAGAAAAATAATGTTAATGGTGGAAGCTTTAGAATATTTTGCTCAAAAAATAAGAAAAAATCAATCTCGTTTAAAGAAAAAACTAGTCTAAAATATATTTATAAATTTATTGAAAATGTTGAGTACAACAAAAGTGCATTTTTAAAATTTTTTCATAGTGAAACAAGTAAAGGAAAAAAGTTTTTTGTTTATGGAGCATCAACTAAGGGAAATACAATTTTACAATATTATAAATTAAATCATTTAAAGATTCCCTATGCGGCCGAAAGAAGTCCTGAAAAATGGGGCAAGTATACTATAGGAACTGGAGTTAAAATTATTTCAGAACAAAAAGCTAGAGATTTAAAGCCAGATTATTTTATTGTTATGCCTTATGGATTTATTAATGAATTTAAAATTAGAGAAAAAGCTTGGTTAAAATCCGGAGGCAAATTTATATTATTATATCCAAAGTTTAAGTTAATTGGAGCATAAAATTTTATATTTAAAAAAAACTCTAATAATTTATTAAATTAATATAATTATAGAAATTATTGTATGAAAAAAAATATTATAGGTTTAATACCCACTAGACTTTCTTCAAAGAGACTCTATCAAAAACCCTTATTAGAAATAAATAATATTCCATTGATTATACATACTTATAAAAGAGCAAAATTATCAGAAAAATTAGATAAAGTTCTAATCTGTTGTGATGATAAAAAAATTTATGATGTGGTTGTGAAATATACAAAAGATGTAATAATTACCTCAAAAAAAAACAAGAACGGAACAGAAAGAATAGCAGAGGCTTATAAAAAAATAAAAGAGAAATATGATTTAGTTGTGGATATTCAAGGAGATGAGCCTCTTATAAATCCATCCCATATTGACGAAGTTATTGATCAACATTTAAAAAATATTAATGCAGATATAATTCTTCCTGTTCTTAAAATTAAAGAGGGTTTCAATAAAAATGTTGTAAAAGTAGCTGTTGATAAATTTTGGAATGTAAAATACTTATCTCGTGCGGAAATACCTCATTTTTTTAATAAAGATAAAAAATTTTTTTATAAGCATCTTTCAATTATTTCATTCAAGCCTAAAGCATTAAATGCTTTTTATTTAAGTCAACAACAAAGATTGGAAAAAATAGAAGATGTAGAGTTACTGCGTGCATTAGAAATAGGCCTTAGTATTAAAAGTTTTTTAGTGAAAGGAAGTAGTTTTTCAGTGGATACAATAGATGATTATTTAAAAGCAAAGAAATTTATGAAAAAAGATAAAATTTTTTTACGGTATGATGATAAATATTAATGATAATTATTATGTATATGTACAAAATTAGTTTTATAGGAAGGTATTTTTTTTAAATCTTTATTAAAAATAAAATAATAAAGAAAATTGATACTTAAATGCAAATTACTTTCTTTATGGTATTTTTTCTAAAAATTTATTGTATCAACTTTATTTAACTTTTGAAGTTGGTTGCGGGGCTTGGATTTGAACCAAGGACCTTCAGGTTATGAGCCTGACGAGCTACCAGACTGCTCCACCCCGCGATTTTTATGAGAATTCTTATAACATCAATATATATTACTGTATAATTTTATAATTATTTTTTATTGTAACAAAACATAGCTTTTTTATAGAATCAATTTAAATTTTTTTATTTATTATGAAAAAAAAGATAGATCTAATAATTTTTGATTTAGATGGAGTTTTGTTAGACTCTCTAAAAGTAATGCTATTTGCTTGGAAAAAAACTTTAGTTGCAATAAAATCAAAAAATAATATTCCTTTTACTGAATATCAAAAATTGATCGGATTGCCATTCTTTTCGATTTTAAAAAAACTTAACTTTTCTAAAAAAGAATTTATTAGAATTAAATTTTTTTATAATAAATTTTCTATTTTTTACACTAAAAAATTAAAAATAAAAATAAAAAGTAATTATATTAATTTTCTCAAAAAGTTAAAAAAAAAAAATATAAAGATATGTATCTTTACATCAAAAAGTAAAAATAGAACTTTACAAATTATTAAAAATTCAAACTTTAAGTTTGATTACGTGGTGACAGCCGAAGATGTTACGTATGGCAAACCAAACCCACAGGGAATTAATATAATTCTAAAAAAATTTAAGATTTCAAAAAAAAATTGCGTTTATATTGGAGACACTATGTATGATTTAACAGCTGCAAAAAAAGCAAGAATAGATTATCTACATGCTAATTGGGGGTATGGTAATTGTAGCCCTGGCGTTAAAAAGATAAATAACATTACTGATTTGTTAAACCTTTTTTAATCAATTTTATTAATTAAGATATTTTTTAATTATTGCATGAATTTAATTTCCATTATTTTACCATATTTTAAAAAAAGACTTTTTATAGAAAAAACTATTAAATCAATTATTTTGCAGAAATATAAAAATTTCGAAGTAATAATAATTTACGATCAAGAGGATGATAAAGATTTACATTTTATCAATAAATTAATTAAAAACGATAAGAGATTTAAGTTATATAAAAATTATAAAAATTATGGAGTAAGTTTTTCTAGAAACAAAGGTATTAATTTATCCAAAGGTGACTACATATGTTTTTTAGACAGCGATGATGTTTGGGATGAAGATAAATTGTACATACAATTTAATTATATGAAAAAAAACAATATCTTAATAAGCCATACTTCTTACAAAATTATAAATGATAAAGACCAGACTATAGGTTTAATGAAAGTTAAAAAAAATATTTATTACAACCAGCTATTAAAGTCATGTGATATTGGTTTGTCTACAGTAATGTTTAATAGAAAAATTGTAAATGATATAAATTTTCCAAATATCTCATCTAAAGAAGATTACGTTTTGTGGTTAAGAATTATCAAAAAAGTTGATATTATTGGCATAAATCACTATCTTACGTATTGGAGAAAATTAAAAAACTCTTTATCTAGTTCAATTATTCAAAGTGTTAAAAACGGTTTTTTAGTTTATTATAAATTTGAAAATAAAAATTTCTTTATGTCACTCATTTATTTGTCTATGCTAATTTTTTTTTCAACTAAAAAAAAAATTAAACAAAAAATTTATAAAGACATTTAAATGTGCAAATTGATATGAATAAAAAAAAAAAAGTTGCTCTTGTTACAGGAATAACTGGACAGGATGGTTCTTATTTAGCTGAATTTTTATTGAAAAAAAAGTACATTGTTCATGGAATCAAAAGAAAATCATCTTCTTTTAATACGCAAAGAGTTGATCATTTATATATCGATCCTCATTTTAGAACTAATTTTTTTTTACATTATTCCGATCTAACTGACTCGGGAAGTATCTTTAAATTAATTAACGATATAAAGCCTGATGAGATATATAACTTAGGCGCTCAAAGTCACGTAGGAGTTTCATTTGAAAATCCAGAATATACTGCTCAGGTAACTGGTCTTGGTACTTTGAGGATTTTAGAAGCAATTCGTTTTCTTAAATTAAAAAAAACTAAATTTTATCAGGCTGGAAGCTCAGAATTGTTTGGCCAAGTAAACAAAAAAAAAATTTTTAATGAAAGGTCACATTTTCATCCAAAATCTCCATATGGAGCATCAAAACTTTTTTCTCATGAAATAACTAGAATTTATAGAGATTCCTATAATTTATTTGCCTGCAATGGAATTTTATTTAATCACGAAAGTCCAAGAAGAGGCGAAACTTTTGTAACAAGAAAAATAACAAGATTTTTAACAAGATGGGTCTGTAATTTAGAAAAAGTTTTATATTTAGGAAATATATATGCAGTAAGAGATTGGGGTCATGCCCAAGATTATATAGAAATGCAATGGAAGATATTGCAACAAAGATTTGCTGATGACTACATAATAGCAACAGGAAAAACTTGCAGCGTAAAAGAATTTATCAATCTTTGTTGTGGCTATCTCGGAATAAATATTTTTTGGAGTGGAAAAGGCATAAAAGAATACGCTTATACAATCAATAACAAAAAAAAAATTATCTTTATTAAAATCGATAAGAATTATTTTAGACCATTAGAGGTTGATTACTTGAAAGGAGATTCAAAAAAAGCTTTTAGAAAATTAAAGTTTAAACCAAAACATAATTTAAAATCTTTGATTAGAGATATGATTGATTCTGATATGAAGTTGGCCAAACAAGAGGTAAAAATAAAAAAAAATTAATCTAATGAAAAAAGCTTTAGTTTTAGGCTCAACAGGACAAGACGGCTCATATATTTGCGAGAATTTACTTAATAGAGGATACAAAGTTTATGGTCTGATAAGAAAATCTGCAACAGGAAATTTAATAAATTTACAAAATTTAATAAATAACAAAGATTACTTTGGAAAATATTTTTTTTTAGAAAGAGGAGATTTAAATGACCACGCTTCAATTCATAGTATTATTAAAAAAGTCAATCCAGACGAAATATACAATTTTGCAGATCAAGATCATGTCGGATGGAGCTTTTCAATACCGATATATTCTTTTTCAACAACGTCCCAATCCGTAATTAATATTTTAGAGACTATAAGAATTATCAATAAAAATATTAAATATTTTCAGCCTCTAAGCTCAAATATGTTTGGAGAATGTAAATCAAAAAAACAGAATGAAAAAACAATTTTCAATCCTACTAGCATATATGCCTTATCTAAAGTTTCAGCGTATTATATATGTGAATTATATAAAAAAGTTTATAATCTAAAAATCTATGGAGCTATTTTTTATAATCATGAGTCACCAAGAAGATCAGCGGAATATGTTACTCAAAAGATAGTTAAGAATGTTTGCGAAATATATTTTAAAAAAAGAAGATATTTAGAATTAGGAGATGTTAATGCAAAAATAGATTGGGGCTATGCTAAAGAATATGTGAATTATGCATGGAGGATAATGCAGTTGAAGAAACCAGATCTTTTTATTGTAGCAACTGGTAAGACCCATTCCGTCAAGATTTTTGCAATAAAATGTTTTCAGTATTTAGATTTAGACTGGAAAAGATATTTAAGAATAAATAAAAAATTATTTAGGCCAAGCAAAACAAGTGTTTTAAGCGGAGATACGAGTAAAATTCAAAAATATATTAACTTTAAGATAGAGTATAATTTAGATGCCTTAATAAAGATTATGATGGAATCTGAGATAAGCAAATATTAAATTCAAATAAAGTGAATAAAAAAATTTCCATAATATTATCAACATATAATGAAGCTTTAAGTATAGAAAACACCATTAATAAACTAAAACTAAATATTAAAAATTTAGAATTAATTATTATTGATGACGATTCCTCAGACCGCACTTACGAAATTATAAAAAAATATGAAAATGAGAATACTAAAATATTTTGCAGAAAATCAACAAGAGGACTGGCTTCTGCATTTCTTTGTGGGCTTTTATACTCAACAGGAGAAATAATTGGCTGGATAGATTCAAATATGGGTGATTTGTCAGTAAATTTTCCTAATATGGAAAAAGAATTAAAAGAATATGATCTAGTCTTATTGTCTCGGTATGTAGATACAGGAAATGATCAAAGAAACAAATTTAGAGTTTTTTTTAGTATATTAATTAACAAATTATGTAATATTTTCTTAACGAATAAAATTAAAGACTTTACAAGTTCAATTTTTCTTATGAATAAAAGTGTTTTACAAAAAGTAGTTCCGATTTCTTATGGTCATGGAGAATTTTTTATAGAATTTTTGTATGGTTGTTATAAAAAAGATTTAAAGATTAAAGAAATTCCATACACTCAAATTAATGATATAGAGGGCAACAGCAAAACAGCTCCTAATATTTTTGTCTTTATATATCTTGGCCTATTTTATTTAATAAGAATTGTTACGTCTAAAATCAGAAGAGATTAGTAATGATTAAAAAAATTATTTATAAAAAAAAAATATTAGCTATAATTGTAAAAAAAAATTTTTCTAAAAATAAAAGAGGAATATCTTTTATAACTCCAAATCATTATAATCTTCAATTAGGGTTCATGAATCACCCAAAAAATTATAAGATCAAACCTCACCTACACTTCCAAAAAAAATTAAAAAGAATTAATACCTCTGAAGTTTTGTATTTAATTGAAGGAAAATTAAGAATTAATTTTTATAATAATAAAAAGAAATATCTCTTTAGCGAGATAGTAAACAAAGGTGACACAGTTATGCTAATTAACGAAGGGCATGGTTTTCAAGTTTTAAAAAAAGTAATTCTTTTTGAAGTAAAGCAGGGGCCATATAATATTTCTTTAGATAAAAAAAAATTTGATGAAGATTCAAAAGAACAGTATAAAAATACAAGATAGAAGAATAATACCTGTAAACTCTCCAGTTATAACACTGGAAGATGCCAAAAGTATTTTTCGGGCCGCTAAAACAGGGTGGGTTTCTTCCGCCGGGAAACAAATAGAAGATTTTGAAAATAGTTTCTCTAAATTTATAGGCCTAAAATATGCAACTACAGTCTCAAGCGGTACTGCCGCACTGGAAATAGCAATCAAAGCATTAGGAATAAAAAAGGGCGATGAAGTTATTATTCCAAACTTTACTATAATTTCTAATGCATTGTGCGTTATTAGGCAGGGAGCAACTCCAGTTTATGTTGATTGCAATAAATTTAATTGGAACATGAAAATTGAGGATATTGAAAAAAAAATAAATAGAAGAACTAAAGCAATAATAGCTACCCATATATATAATTATCCAATAGATATTTATAAAATAAAAAAAATAGCCGCATCTCATAAAGTTGCATTAATAGAAGATGCCGCTGAAGTTCTGGGGCATAAATTTAAAAGAAAATATTGCGGTTCATTTGGTGACATAAGTATATTTAGTTTTTATGCCAACAAGCACATAACAACAGGAGAAGGTGGAATGATACTCTCTAATAATAAATTGTTAATTGACAAATGTAAGTCATTGAAAAATTTATGTTTTGGAAAAATTGATAGATTTGCACATGATGATATTGGATGGAATTATAGAATGACAAATTTACAAGCAGCTCTTGGTTGTTCTCAGTTAAAAAGAATTAGAGATATTATTACAATTAAAAAAAATATCGGAAATATTTATTATAAATTTTTAAAAAATAATAATAAAATTTATATACCTCCGCCAAAAAAAGAAAACTTTGAAAATATTTATTGGGTTGTTGGAATTGTTTTAAATAAGAATAGTCGAATAAATGCAAAAATTTTTGCAAGAAAATTATTGAGAAGGAATATAGAGACAAGACCTTTTTTTTTTCCAATGAACAAACAAAAAATTTTAAAAGAATTAAAATTAGTAAAAAAAAATGAAAAATTTCCTAATTCTGAATATATTTCTGAGTATGGACTATATTTGCCTTCAGGAATTAATCTGAAGTTTAATGAAATTAAATACATTTGTGACGAAGTTAATAATATTTTAAGTTAATTAATTTTTTTATGAATAAAAATTCTAAGATATTTATTGCGGGGCATAATGGTCTTGTTGGTAGTGCCGTTTATAGAAATTTAAAATTAAATGACTATAAAAATTTATTAGTCATTTCTAGAAAAGAGCTGGATTTAAAAGAATCTCATAAAGTTGAATCGTATTTTGAAAAAAATAAAATTGAATATTTAGTGATATGCGCTGCACTAGCAGGAGGTATTTTGGCAAATCAAAATAATCCAGTGCAATTTTTCAATGAAAATATATTAATTCAAAATAGTTTACTCAACGCAGCCTTAAAATTTAAAATAAAAAGAACAGTATTCTTAGGCACTTCATGCATATACCCAGAAAATTCTATTACACCCATTAAAGAAGACTATCTATTAAATGGATCACTACACAAAACAAACCAAGCTTATGCAATTGCGAAAATATCAGGAATTAAATTGAGTGAAGCAATGTATAATCAATATAACTTAGACACCGTAGCTTTAATGCCAACAAACATTTATGGAATTAATGACAGATATGAAGATGGATTTAGTCATGTTATTCCAGCTTTGATTATGAAATTTTTCAAGGCAAAACATAATAATAATAAGCATGTTGAAATATGGGGAGATGGAAGCCCTAAAAGAGAATTTTTATTTTCCGACGATCTTGCAAGCGCAATACATTTGATATTAAAAACGCCAAAAAAGAAATTATTTAAATTATGCGGAAATAAATTTCCAATAATTAACGTCGGTAGCGGGGATATTTATACAATTAAAGAATTAGCTGACCTGATAGCCAGAAAAATTAATTATAAAGGCAAAATAATTTATAACATAAATTATCCAAACGGAGTAATGAAAAAAGATCTAGATAGTAGTAAATTAAAAATGCTTGGATGGAAACCCAAATTCAGATTAGAGAAAGGATTAGAGATAATTCTAAAAAACATTAAGTACGATTCATGGAAATGAGTTTATTTATTTTTTTCTTTTCTATAGTTTTTATTCTTTTAATAAATTTTATTTTAAGATATCAAAATTTTTTGGTTGATTTAAAAATACTAAAGCATAAATCTTTTATATCAAAAAATTCAGTTCCTTTATCAGGAGGAATTTTAATTTTTTTTTATTTATTATTATTTACAGACATTTTTTTTTTAAAGTTATTTTTTTTCTTAGTTTTTATTTTAGGTGTTTTGTCTGACTTGTTTGTTATATCTAGTCCATTAAAAAAGATGATTTTACAAATATTTATAACACTCTTATTTGTAATATTTTCTGGAATTTATATTCATTCCACAAGAATTATTTTTATTGATTATCTTTTGCAATATAGATTTTTTGCAATTTTTTTTACATGTTTGTGCTTACTTATTTTAATTAACGGCTCTAACTTTATGGACGGAGTTAATACCTTGGTTGTTGGTTATTATATTTTAGTTATTTTAAGTATTTTATATTTAGGTTCTTATAATGTGGTAAATTACAATTTTAATAATTATAATAATTTATTATTAGTTTTGTTAGTATTATTTTTTTTTAACGCTTTCTCAAAGATTTATTTAGGTGACTCAGGCGTTTTCTTATTAAGTTTTGCAATTGGATATTATCTGATAGATTTTTCAAATCATAATCTTGAAGTTTATAAATTTATCTCACCAATTTTTATAATGCTGTTGTTATGGTACCCTGCATTTGAAAATTTATTTTCCATATTAAGAAAAAAATATAACAAAGTTAGTCCATATGAACCTGATAATAAGCATTTACATCATTTATTGTTTTTTTTTTTAAAAAAGAAAATCAAAAAAAATATTAATTTTATAAATACTTTGACAGGAGTTATTATTAACTTTTATAATTTTGTTATTTTTTATTTTTCATTAAATTTCTATGACAATTCAAAATTTCTGACTTATATAATTATAGTAAATGTATTTACTTATTTAAGTGTTTATTTTTTTTTATATACGAAAAACATATATCGAAATTAGAGATAAAAATTTTCGAAATATACTAAAGTCGAGTTTATAGTATAAAATTTTAATTATTGTTTTTTTTAATAAAAAGTAAATTTTTATTATTATAAAATAATAATATAGCAAAATTTGTCCAAAAAATTATAGCGGACCAGGATGTAAAAAAACTTCCACTAGGAAGCAAAGGGAAAAATTGGGTTACAATGAAACTTATGCTACCTAAATGAACCATACTATTATTCTTTCTATAGATTTTTATGCTTTTGATTGTAATGTAGAATATTATAAATAGCATCGTTGCCGAACCCACCAATCCATGCTCTGAAAGAAACTCAAAATATATTTGATGTGGATGCGTGGCGCATCTCTGCTCTGTATATTTATAATCTTTATTATAATAAATATCTTTTACACACTCTTCTCTAAAGTTTTTATTCCCAATACCAAATAGTGGATATTTTTTAAAAATTTCAATGGCAGTATAATAATGTGATGCATGTTGGGTCTGTTTGAATGCCTCTATGACACCATTGTCTTTTATAGGCATAATAATAGCTACTGCTCTGTCTCTCAGTTTATCTGAAAATATATAAGTTGCAATTAAAGATATTAGTATCATGGAGAGTATTAACTTTTTTTTATTAAAAATATAACTATTAGAAAAAAAAATAAAAATAATTAAACTTATAATAAATTTAATAGTATTAGATCTTTCACCTGTCAAAATAACGCTAGTAGTGAAAAATAACATTAATAAAATTATAAAAAAACCATGAACAAAAATATTTTTTTTTGATTTATCAATTAGATATCCTATAGAAATAAAAGAAAATCCAAACATATAGTAACCAATTTTTAATTCCTTTCCAAGAAAACTTGCAATTCTAGATGGATCGTAAGACTCAAATCCTAGAATATTTTTTTTATTAAAAAATTCAAAAAAAATATCAAAAGCAACAACAGTTGTTACGATTAACCATATTGTAAGCGCTAAATTAAAATTTTTTTTATTATTAAATATAAAAATTAAACTAAATACATAAAGAATATATCTAAAAAAAAAAAAATTTCGCGTAAAAGAAGTTTCTTTGTTTAAAGAAAAAAGTAAATTTAAAATTAAAAATAACCAAAATATTAATAATAAAATAAAATCCAAATTATAAGGTGTGTTATTTTTTATATAATAAAAATTTATCAAAAAAAACGTTGATATAATTATTATAAATAATTCTGCCGCTCCCGAACTAATTAATAAAGATACAGGTATTAAACAAATCGTTAAAATATAAAAAGTCTCTAAACGATATATTTCTTTAATCATTCTTGATAATAAAAAATTTAAAAAAAGATATTAATATTAATAGTCCATCAATAAATTCATTAACTTTTTTTTTACCACCAAGCCTGGATCTTTCGTAGCTGGCAATTGAAGTATATTTGTAATTTTTTTTTTTAATTTTGATTGGAATTTCAGTACAAAGAGTAAAATCCTTACTTTTTAAATTTAGATTTTTAAACTTATTAGTTTTGCCTAAAATATAAGTGAATAAAATATCAGATAATTTTAAATTAAAAAATATATTACCCATTAATGTAAATATTTTGTTACCAAAAAAAGTTAAAAAGGTATCATCGTCACTTCCTCCATTAGTCAAATATCTTGAAGTAAATATAAAATCATTTTTTTTTTTAGCCATATTTAACATTGTTCTCAAATATTTAGGGTCAAAAGAACCATCGGCATTAAATATGCAAAGGTATTGTGTTTTTACAGAATTAATCCCTTCTATAATAGCATTCCCATATCCTGGATTTTTTTGTTTAATTATTTTGCATGTAAAATTTTTTATAGAGTTTAAGGTTTTCCTATCATTTTTTGGGAGTATAATAATTTTTTTGCATTTAAAATTTTTTATCTCCCCCAACACTAATGGTAAAGAATACTCCTCGTTTTTAGCGGGAATAACTAATGTTAAATTGTGCATTTGAATTTTAAATTGCTAACTATTTGAAATTATCTGTAGAAATTTGTTATTAAAAAAAAAATATAAAAAAAATAAAAAATAAATACTCTTTTTTTAAGTAGTTTCTTGTTAAAATTTATATCAAATAAAGTAAAAAATAACATAAATAAAATTGGGTCATAGTATTTGTGATAAATTTCTAACTGAGGATTTTGAGCTACTAATAGTAAAATAATAGATAAGTTTCTGGGATTATTATTAGACATGGTAAGTAACAAAATTAATCCGGCAAAAGAGAATAGATATAATAAATAATTATTTTTAAATAATATATTTGAAGCTTTAAAAATTATGCCACCACCCGTAAACGATAATTCATAATTAAAAAAAAAAATTGAAATCACAACTAAACTTAATGATATTATTAAATTTTTTGTACTTAAATTAAAATTTCTATTTGTAACTAGCAAAAAAGGTAAATAATGAAAAAAAAAAATACTTGAAATTATTATAATTTTATTTGCTATATTAAACGATAAAATAGTTTGGGTATTTTCAGTTACGGGTGTTAAAAAAAAATATATTTTTAATATAAATACATAATAAATAGCTGGCAAAGCAATTAAAAAACTAAAAATTAATGTAATTAAAATTTCACGGAATTTTAATATTTTTATAAAATAATATAAAAAGAAAAAATAAAATAAACAAAAGTTAGGACTAAAGTAACTGGATATTGCTAAAAAAAGAATATTTAATAGGCAATTATTGTATTTATCAAAATACTTAATAGAATTTTCAAATTTTAAAAAAAAAATTAATGAGATTAAAAAAAAGAGAATACCATAAAGCCTACTATCTGGCCAAATAGATAGAGATCTAAAAGTAGGCGACAAAAAAATTACAAATGATATCAGTAGTATCTTTTTTTTATCTAAATAATTTATTTTAAATTTTAAACTTTTATAAAAATAATAAATAATTAGAAGTGTAAAATGAATATTAAATAGACGTATAACATAATCGTTAATATTAAATTTTTCAAAAAAGGAAAGTAGAATTATTAATATAGGAGAGTGCCGAGATGTTTCTTTGTTGTAATTTAAAAATGTATCATAAAAATTATTTGCAAATTTAACACTTATTAATTTTTGATTTAAATAATCACCCATAGAACCGCCTAAAGCATTTTCACCATGAGCAAATCCAACGATTAATGATAAATAAAGTAAGAAAAATAGAAGTGCATAGAATTTATGGTTTGAAAAGAGATTAGTATTCATTAAAAGTGTTATTAGAGGTATTTAAATTGATTATTAATACAATTATTTTCATACTATATTTTATTTTATTTATTTTTTCCACATTAGGCTTTGGGCTTTTAACTCTCAAATTTTTTAATTTAAATCGTAACACAATTAGCTTTGGTTTAATTGGTCTAATTGGATTGTTTACTTTAACGTTTATAGCTTATTTTACGCACATATTTCTTCCTCATGGTTACTTACATAATATTGCGGTTCATGGACTGGGTTTTTTTTTTTTAATTTTTTTCTTTACAAAAGATAAGAAATTTTTTTTACCTAACCTCACTAAAGTTATTGCGTTGACTATTTTATTTTTACTAGCGTTATTTATCGCTAAGAATCATGAAGATTTTCCTTATTATCATTTGCCATATACAATTCAGATTGTTGAAAATAAAGTTAATTTTGGTATTGGTTTTTTTAATATCGCTTATAGAACGCCATCTTCCTTATTTTATTTACAATCGACTTTTTTTTTACCTTATATAAATATTTATTTATTTCACTCTTCGGGATTACTTATATTAATTTTTACTAATTTATTTTTATTAGATAACTTTTTTTTTCTTACTAATGAAGAAAAGAGTAGATTTATAAAGATCTTATCCTCTTTAAGCTTTGTATTTATTAATATTGCTTTTGCTCGACTAGGCGCTTATGGAACTGATCGTGGCGGTCAAATTATAGCTTTTGTTATTTTTATATTAGCATTTCATTATTTAAATTCAGAGAATAAAAATAAATTAAATTTAATAAAAATTATACTAATATTAATAACGTATATAATTTCTTTCAAATCGTATTTTATTGTATATTTATTAATACCGATCTTATTTTTTTTTAAAGATAAAAATAATAAAAAAATATTTAATGATTATAAAATAATTATTTCATTAATTGTTTTTATTACATTATTTTTATTTATAAATTTTTCTAATTCAGGCTGTTTATTATATCCATTAAAATATAGTTGCTTTGATAATTTCAGTTGGTCAGTTACCGGAAAGATTGCTGAACATTTCTCTGGTTGGTATGAGCTTTGGTCAAAATCTGGAGCTACACCAGATTATAGAGTTGAAAATCCTTCTGAGTATGTGAAAAATTTTAACTGGGTTTCTAATTGGGTAAAAAATTACTTTATGGGCAAAGGATTGCAGGTAAATTTTATTATTTTATCAATAGTTATTTATTATTTCATTTTCTTAAGAAGTAAAAATATTATTAAAAAAAATACTAAATTTTATTCTTTGTATTTTTTGCTTATATTATTTTTAATAGTTTGGTTTAACAAACATCCAGACTACAGATATGGTGGTTTTGTTCTTTATTCTCTCTTTTTTTTTATTCCTGTAAGTATTTATTTATCTAACCTTCAAATAAAAAAAAATAATTTAAATAAATTTTTTTTAACTACAGTAATCGGAGTTATAATAATTTTTAATACAATAAATATCTTAAGAATTATCAAGTCTTTTAATTCTGACAGAGAGTTATATTCATTTAAAAATTTTCCATTTTTTAATATAAGACAACCGAACTACGAAGTAATATTATTAAATGACTTATCAAAGGCTTATTTAGTAAAAGAGGACATGTGCTGGGCAACCCCAAGCCCTTGTCTTGCTAGTATATTGCAAAGAAAAACTATAAATAATTATCAATTTTTTTATAATAAATAAATGGTTAAATTTTTAGTAAAATTTCTCCTTAATATTTTTGATAATATATCTAAAAAAAAAGTTCTATCAGTATTAAATAATATTTTTAATGATAAAATTAATTATATAATTGATGTTGGATCACATCATGGAGAAACAATTATTTTTTTAAATAATAATTTTAAATATAATAAAATTTTTGCTTTTGAACCAAGTTCTTACAATTATCAAGTTCTTAAAAAAAAAATTAATTATCTCAATAATAATAATATTTTTTTAATAAATAGAGGTATTGGAATAAAAAGCGAAAAAAAGATCTTAACTCAATATACTGACAGCTCATCTTGCACATATTGTTCAATAAAACCAGATTCTAAATATTTTCTTAATAAAAAAAAATTATTTAATTTTAATGCAAACAAGGAAAATACAACAGAAGAAACGCAAACAATTAGCTTAAAAGTATTTATGATGGATAATAAATTAACCTATATTAATTATTTAAAAATCGACACAGAAGGTTTTGAGCTAAATGTTTTAAAAAGTTTAGAAAATTTTATTAATAGAGTTAAATTAATTCATTTTGAACATCATTATGATGATATGTACGTTAAAAATTATAAATTTTCCGATATTCATAAATACCTTCTGAATAATAATTTTATTCAGGTTTATAAGTTCAAAATGTATTTTAGAAAATCATTTGAATATTTTTATTTAAATAATTCTTTATTAATTAATGATTAAGAAAGATTTTATTTCAGTTTTAATTGCAAATTTTAATGGTGAAAAATATATTAAGAGATGCCTAGATACACTAAGTAAGCAAAAATTTAAAAAATTCGAAGTAATTTTTTTTGACGATAAATCAACAGATAAATCAATTGATTTAGCTAAACAATTTAAAAATGAACTAAATATTAAGATAATTAAAAACTATCAAAGCAAAACAGAATATTCATCATATAATCAAATTAATTCATATATTAAAGCATTTAAATTATCCAAAGGAGAAATTATTATATTTCTTGACTCAGATGATTTTTTTAAAAAAAATAAACTTTATGAAATTAACAAATTCTTTAAAAAATTCAAAAATAAAAACCTTGTTGTTGATCTGCCTTATTATTGGCATTCAAAAAATAAATTTAATTTTTTTAAGATAAATAATATAAAAATTATTAAGCTATGGGAAAAATTTCCACCACAAAGCTGCATTTCTTTAAGAAGATCATATTTTTTAAAAATTATTAAGAACATAAATATAAAAAAATTCCCTAGTGTATGGTTAGATATAAGAATTCTTCTTTATAGTTACTTTGTTTCCAAAGAATATAATTTTATTAATAAATATTTAACATATTATTTTCAGCATTTAAATAGCGCTTCTTCTATTTATAAATTTTTATCTTTGAATTGGTGGTTAAGAAGGGAAGAAACTTTTAATTTCTTATTTTATATTTTAAAAAAAAAAAAAATCAAAATTCCTTTTATTATTTATTATATTTTTAAAAAATTTATTAATATTTTAATTTTAACTGATAAAAGATTTTAAAAATGAAAAAAGAAATACGTTTATTAATTATCGGGAAGAATAGTTTTATTGCTAGTAATATTTATAGTATCCTTAAAAATAAAATTTATATAAAAAAAATAACTTATAAAGATTTTCTATTATTAAAAAATAAAGATATAATAAAATTTAATTTTATAGTCAATTGCTCATTGCATCCTAAGTATGTCAAAAATAAATACAATAAAAATTTTGATTTAGATTTTAAAATTTTAAATAAAATTAAAATGCTTAAAATAAATTTTATATTTTTTAGCACCAGAAAAATTTATTATCCAAGATTTAATATAAGTGAAAAACAGCGTTTATGTCCCCAAGATAATTATGCATCGAATAAATTAGTTACCGAATTGTTAATAAAAAAAATACTTCCAGATAATTATTTAATATTAAGAATATCAAATATTATAGGCCTAAGGATAATTCCTAATAAAAAAAAAGCACATAAATTATTTATTGATAATTTTTTTGATTATAAAAAAAATAAAGATATTCCAAAATACGATGGATGCTATAAAGACTTCATTACCATTTTGCAGTTCACAGAAATTTTTTTCAAAATATTAAAAAAAAATTTAAAAGGTATTTACAATGTTTCTATAGGAAAAAAAATTTTTATTAATGATATGGTAGATTGGTTAACTTATTATTCAGATAATTCTTTTAGGTCACAAAATATAAATGAAAAAAAAAATTTTTTTAAATCAGATTCCTTTACATTAAATAATAATAAAATTAAGAAAATGTTAAATATTTCAATTAGTAAAAAAAACTTAAAAAATTACTGCTTGGATTTATCTAGAAAAATTTTTTTACTTTGATAAGTAATATTGATATTTTTAATGTTTTTAAATAATTCAATTTTGTTAAAAAAGAAGTATTTAGCTTTTGTTGCGTCAATTATTTTATCTTTTTTTTTTATTTATCTATCTTTCAATAGAGATTATTGGATAATTTTTTTTAAATTTTTTTTTGTACCAGTTGCCTTTCCTCCATTTTCAGATTTTGACGCTCTTGCCCGATTTTTAAAATGTTTTAACAATGATTTGATTGATAACTATTGTTCTGAGGTTATAGAAGGTACCTTCGGTTATTATGACTATCCTGAGACTTGGCTTTACATTTTTAAATATTTAAATTTATCAAATTATTATCATTTTAATTCAGCAGTTTTTATTATTTTATTTTTTTATTTTTATGCTTTGTTTTATTTAAGTAATTTTTTTAGTAATTATAAAAATAAATTAATTTTTTTATTAGCTGTTATATCAACTTCTAATCTTTTATTAATTGAACGGCTTAATGTTGATGTGGTAATATTTTTATTATTATTTTGTTTAGTATTAAATATTAACGTTATAATAAAATATTTTATTTTTTTTTTATCTATTTTATTAAAAATTTATCCAATATTTTCTATATTAGTTTTTTTAAATAAAAAAAAAGATTTTGTTGTTGCCTTAATTTTTTCTTTTTTAGCAATTTATATTTTAAAAGAATCAGTTATAAAAATAAATGATATTTTACTCGAATTTGGAACTACTTTTGCATATGGATCTAGATCAATCTCTAAAGCTTTTTATTTTTTACTTTCAAAACATTTTGATTATTTTATAACTCCAAACAATTACAAAATATTACGATATTTTTTAGAAATATTTTTTTTGGCTTTGGTGTGCGCTATAATTATTTTTGGTTTCTTTTCTAAATATAATAAGAGATATAGTATAAAAGGTAAAATTAATGAAGAAATATGTAAATTTTATATACTAGGTTCATCCATATATATATTTACTTTTGTCTTCGGATCTAATGCTGACTATCGATTAGTATTTTTGTTTTTAACGTTACCGTATATTTTAAAATGGTATAATTTTAGATTTAAAGTTATTTTTTTAATCAGTATATTAGTTAGTTTAAATAGTTTTGTATTTACAGTTAGCGAAAAGTTTTCACTGCTTTATATAATTAATGGTTCTGTAGTTTATTTGTGCAAGTTAATCATTTTAATTGTTCTATCTTATACTTTAGGATCAACGCTCAGAAGTTATCTTTTTAAGTTAAAGTACATAAATTTATAATATTTAAATTTTTATTTACTTTTATTGTAATACTGAATATAAAGGCCAAGCCTGGTGATTATTGCAAAGGAGTAACACCCGATCCCATTCCGAACTCGGCAGTTAAGCCCTTTTGCGCCAATGGTACTTTGTCTTAAGGCACGGAAGAGTAGGTCGTTGCCAGGCTTTATAAATCCTTCTAAATTTTAATGAGAAAAATATTAGTTATTACAGGAGGCGCAGGATTTATAGGATCTAATTTAATATTAGAACTCTTAAAGTTTAAAAAATTTAAAATTATAAGCATTGATAATTATTCGTCTGGTTTTTCTAAAAATCACATTAAGAATAAAAGAGTTAAGTATTTAAAGGGGAGCACTAAAAATATAGAAATTTTATTGAAAAATTATATTGGTAAAATTCATAGTATTTTTCACTTTGGCGAGTTTGCAAGAATTTACCAAAGCTTTAAAAAAATTAATGAATGTTTTAGTTCTAATATTGAAGGCAGTTTCAGTGTATTTAACTTTGCATTAAAGAATAAAATTAAATTAATTTATTCTGCAACTTCTGCAAGTCTAGGAAACAAAGGGCAAGATATGAATTTATCTCCTTATGCTTTTTCAAAAGCTAAGAATTTAGAGTTGCTTGAGAACCTTAAGAACTGGTTTGATTTTCGATATGAAGTTATTTATTTTTATAATGTTTATGGAGAAAGACAAATTTGCAAAGGTGATATGGCAACAGTCGTTGGTATATTTGAAGATCATTTTAAGAAAAACAAAAAATTGCCAGTGGTAATGCCCGGAACGCAAGTAAGAAGATTTACTCATGTTTCTGATACGGTAAAA
>JACCDP011363421.1_pt1 | contig 49700 bp, 35 predicted proteins | sample 7445841 | NCBI WGS metagenome assembly JACCDP01 (sample SAMN15323441, study PRJNA562643) | freshwater metagenome | isolation source: river surface water | place: USA:Blue River Watershed | collected 2017-08-17
ATAACCAAGTAACAGGGTATACACAAACAGAAGTGTATAATGATATTAATACATCGACTAATTATTACACTCAAGAATACTATTCTACAAACTCAAATATTCTTTTATATAATTCTCAAAATTCAACTGCTAGAGTTTTAACTAAAGATTCAATAAGTAATCAATTTACTTTACCTGAAGATTTTGGTGAAAGAGATTTAAGAATTGGTAAAGATAACTTCTTATATGTTTACCTTACTAACTCCGATAATTTAAGAGTTAATCTATACAATTTTAACGGAGCATTATTAAATAGTACTCTTATTGAAGATGATTATTGGAATGATATTTACGCAGTTAAAGATAGATATGTTGTAAAAAATAATATTGATGGTCAATATCTATTAACTATGATTTCTGATGATGAAGTAAAACAAATTACAATAGACAATGAATATACCAGTTGGGATATGATAAACGATTACATATGGTGGGACTAATATGAGATATCAAACACAAATAACAGTAAAACTAAAAGGTCAAGGTAATTTACAAAATTACGTTACCTCACTTAATTTAAACGACAACATCACAGTTGCCGATTTTAAAACAGAAATTAAAAAAACAACTAAATTCTTAGACCTTTACACAATCGAAAAAGAGATTGTTTATTTAGGTAGTAACGAATTAAAAGATGATAATATTGTACCTAACAATAAATCAGGTTTACAATATTATATGGAATTAAATAAAAAATAAAAAACACAATGGCTGATTTACCAATATCATTATTACCGAAAGCAACCACAGGATATTCAGATTCTTTGATGGTTATCGTAAACTATAATACCGTTGCCTCAGGACAAACTGAGTCAATACCTTTTTCTGCGGTAACTCAAAATGGAACTTCAGGAACTAGTGGTATTTCAGGTAATGATGGCACTAGTGGAACCTCAGGAATTAATGGTACTTCAGGGAATTCAGGAACAGATGGAACTAGTGGTACCTCAGGAACAGATGGAACTAGTGGTACCTCAGGAAATGACGGAACTAGCGGTTCTTCAGGTAATGATGGTACAAGTGGTACTTCAGGAGTTAACGGTATTTCAAGCGGACAAGTATTATTCTTTAATACTCAAAACACTCAATTACCTTATTTTGAAATTTCACCAGTCGCTGATAGTTTTTCTGAAACAGGAGTTACTGTAAGTGTTTCTGCCCAAACTCAGGGAGTTATCGCGGCATATCAAACACCTGTATCATACCCAGGAATTAGTATAATACCTCCAGGTATTTGGACTTTTAATTTACACGCTTATAAACAAAATTCAAATGCGGTTTTTGATATTTTTTGTCAGGTATATAAAAGAGATAGTGGAGGTACTGAAACATTATTATTTAGTAGTGACCCAGTACCTGTGACAACAATTACTCCAAATGTCGCAATGTATACTAGTGATATATATCAAAGTGGATATACTTTAGATATTACAGATAGACTTGTTGTTAAAGTTATTGGTCACAATAAAAACACATTCAATCAAACACATTCATTAACTTTTGTTAGTGAAGGTACTAGTCATTATTCTTTCGCAACTACAACATTATATTATTTAGGAGGTACTTCAGGAACAAGTGGGACATCAGGCACAGACGGAACATCGGGAACTTCAGGTACAGACGGAACATCAGGAACAAGTGGAACTAGTGGTTCTTCAGGAAATAATGGTACCTCAGGAACTAGCGGATTTTCGGGTGATTTATATAGAACAACCTCATCAACACTTTTAACCCTTCAATTAGGTAATACAGGGACTTTTGTTGTAGGTACTAACTTAGGATATAGTCCAGCTCAATCCGTTTTAATTTCTTATGACGCATCAAATCATATGAATGGTGATGTTGTTAGTTACAACCCATCAAACGGCGATATGGTGGTAAATGTAATTTCATTTACTGGTTCAGGTGCTTACTCTTCTTGGATTGTAAATTTGGACGGTGCTGCTGGAGGTGATGGTTCTTCAGGAACAAGTGGTTCTTCAGGAACAAGTGGAACCTCGGGTGTTAATGGTACTAGTGGTACATCAGGTACAGACGGAACATCAGGAACAAGTGGGACTAGTGGTTCTTCAGGTACTTCAATTCCTGCACCACCATATCCTTTCGTTTATGGATTATTTTCGGCAACAGGAAATAGTGTACCTGTAAGTGCTACAACGGTAGAATCAACACTTATAAATGGAGGTGTTGGAACTTTAAGCATCCCTGCGAATGGTTTTGCAATTGGTGATAGTTTTAGAGCGGATTTTGGAGGGTATCTTTCCGCGAAGAATAATGATACTATTACAATCAGAATTAAAACGGGTTCGGTTATACTTGCCGATAGCGGACCACAAACATTACCTGCATCAGTAGATGATATTTGGCAACTATCTGTAAATTTCTCTATTAGAAAAATAGGCGTAGCTGGTGTTGCAGACATTGTAACTTTAGGAGTATTTCACACCACAAAACAGTCAAACGGAGCTCAAGGAGGGTTTGCATTTAATACCGTAAATACTACGACATTTGACACTACCGTAAATAATACTTTGGATATCACTGCTCAATTCAGTAGTAATAGTTCTCTGAACAGTATATATACCGATATTTTTGTCTTAAATAAAATTTATTAAAATAAAAAAATAAGATTTACAAATCCCCCAACTAACTTGGGGGATTTTTTATTTATATTCACTCTTTGTTTATTATATTTTAGTATCTAAAATAATGATATGAAAATTTTTATCCAAATTGCGTCTTATCGAGACCCTCAATTAATACCAACTATTAAGGATGCCATTAGTAAGGCTAAAAATCCCGAAAACTTAATTTTTTCAATTGCAAGACAATTTCATCCTGACGATAAGTTTGATGATTTGTCTGAGTATGAAAATGATAATAGATTTAGAATTTTAAATATTCCTTATAAAGAGTCTAAAGGTGTTTGTTGGGCAAGAAATCTAACGCAACAGTTATATGACGGAGAAGAGTATACGTTACAAATAGATTCCCATATGAGATTTCAACAAGATTGGGATGAGATGTCTATTAATATGATTAAACAACTACAAGAAAAGGGTTATAAAAAACCTTTGTTAACAAGTTATGTATCTTCTTTTGACCCAGAGAACGACCCAAATGGTAGGGTTATGGTTCCTTGGAGAATGTCTTTTGATAGATTTATTCCTGAAGGAGCTATATTCTTTTTACCTGAAACAATTCCTAATTGGGATACCTTAGAAGAGCCCGTACCAAGTAGATTCTATTCCGCCCATTTCGCATTTACACTTGGTTCATTTGCTCAAGAAGTACAACACGACCCTGAATTCTATTTCCACGGTGAGGAGATATCTATTGCCGCCAGGGCATACACTCACGGATATGATTTATTCCACCCACATAAAATTATTTGTTGGCACGAATACACTCGTAAGGGTAGAACAAAACAATGGGATGATGATAAGACTTGGGGTGAAAAGAATAAATTTTCACACTCTAAAAATAGAAGATTGTTTAGTATGGATGGTGAAGTATTTGACCCTGAAGAATTTGGTATTTTTGGTTTTGGTACTGAAAGAACTCTACGTGACTATGAAAAATATGCAGGTATTTTATTTGGTAAAAGGGCAGTACAACAAGAAACTTTAGATAAGAAATATCCTCCTAACACATATAATTTTGAAAATGAAGAAGAATGGATTAATAGTTTTTCACAAATTTTTAAACATTGTATTGATGTTAGTTTAAGTCAAGTACCTGAAACGGATTACGATTTTTGGGTGGTTGCGTTTCATAGAGAAGGTGGTGAAACTTTACATAGAAAAGACGCCGATAAAAATGAAATCAATAGATTGAAGAATGATAAAGATGGTTATTGTAAAATTTGGAGAGAATTTTTAACCGCAGAAAAACCATCGTATTGGGTTGTATGGCCGCATTCTGAATCTAAAGGATGGTGTGATAAAATTGAAGGAAAATTATAAAAATGGATTTGGTAGTAATTGTTTGTCATTACAATAGAAATTTAGAATGGTTAAGTAATATAAAACACCCTAACATTGTCTATAATAAAAATCCTGAAAATAATAGTAAGTTTGAAAATAATTTACCTAATGTTGGTTTCGACACTATTGCGTATCTAACATATATGATAGATAATTATGAAAACTTACCTGACTATGTTTGTTTCTCTCAAGATTATCCTTTTGACCATTGCCCGTCGTTTATTGAAAAAGTTAATGGTTTTGATTTTAAAACTGAATTTTATCCTTTAGGTTGTACTTATATTCGAGACGGTAATGAATTAGAAAAGACAATAGAATATGCAAATAGAAATAATATTTCATATAACCAACCAATAAAATTTATTAGTTCTGCCCAATGTATAGTGTCTAAAAAATTAATATTAAAAAATAGTTTAGAATATTATAAAAAAATAAAAGAAACTTTGTCTAAAACTGAAATAATAAATCAAACCAATTACTGTGTTGAGTATCTTTGGCCGACAATTTTAAACTTTAATGAAGAATTAAATTTATCTTTAAATAATTGTTAAAAAACATATGAAAAAAGCGTTATTAGGATTATCAAATAATATTAAATTAAATTTTAATAAAATAAAAGTATGGTCAAAAAGTTTTAAAAAATATTCGGATGGTGATATTATCCTATTATGTGCCAACTCAACTGAAGAAGAAATTAAAAAGTGTGAAGAAATTGGTATCATATCAATACCTGTTAGTATTGACGACACCTATTATATTAATCATAAAAGACTTGGTAAAACATTAGAATTTTTAAAAACAAGCGATATAGATTTATTCTTAATCACTGACGTTTTTGATGTTGTATTCCAATCAGACCCTTTTACTAAAATGGATTTAAACTATGACGTATTTGTAGGTTCTGAAGGGTTAAAATTAATACAGGAACCTTGGAATACTGACGTAATAAATAAGGTTTTTCCCGAATACTTTGGTAAGTGTTTAAATCAAGACATTATTTGTTCAGGGGTTATTGGAGGTAAAAGAGAGCCGTTAATTAAATTGTACGATGAACTGTTTTTGATGTGTGAAAACGGATTAAATAACCACAACATTAAAGACCAAGCGGCTTTAATTATAATGATATTTGAAAATAAAATTAATAATTTAAGAATATTTGAAGTTACTGAAGGGTGGACGTTACATTGTGCTTTAGGTGGACCAACACAATTTTTTGAAAGTTGGGGTTTTAAAAACGGATTTATAGGTAGATATGGCGGAGTTGCTCAGTTAGTCGGTAATGAAGTTTTTACTCACGAAAATTTAAAGTACGATATAGTACATCAATTTAATAGAATTCCTGAATGGAATGAAATTTTAACTAAAGAATATGAATAATATAAATTGTGTTTGTACAACACCTAATATGTACCCAAGTTATGTTGATAATTGGAATAATTTTCCAAAAGAACATAAAAGATTAATTTGGGTATCAGATATTACAAATGATTCTTCATTTGATGTCGGATTTAAATATACCGAAAAAGAAATTAGAGAAAATCTTAATTTTAACATAGATGTTAGTAAAAATCATTATTGGAACTCGTATGGTAATAGAAATATTATTTGGTTTTTTGCTCATTTAAGAATGTTATACTTTTATGTGAAAAATCCTAATTACGATTTTTATTGGTTTTTTGATGATGATATTAAAATAAAAAATTGGGAAGAGTTTTTCTTGGGGACAGACAAAGATGATTCTGATTTTATATCATATTTTTGTTTTAAAAAAGATGGGGTAATCTCACAACAAAATGTACCAACTATTGACAATAGAACTTTCTCAAAAAGTCTTTGGTTTGATAGATTTCCTGGTGACGGAGACGTACTACCTGAAGAAACTAACGAAATGTTTGGTTCGTTTTTCCCGACAACAAGATTTTCAAATAAGGCGTTAAAAAAATTACTTGAGATTAACAATAACGGGTATTACGCATATTCTGAAGGATTTGTCCCTACAGTTTTAAATAAGTACGGATTTAAATTAAGTACATTAATAAACTCTGATAACACTTCAAATTATTTTGATGTAAACGAAGTGGATATTCAACATAAAAATATTAAAGTTAATTGGGAATGGATATAAATAATCCTGTTATAGTAATGGCTCTATATGATATTGGTAGAGAAAATTGGAATAATTTTAGAATGTCTTATCACACCTATGGTTGGTGGATGAGAAATACACTATCATTAGATTGTAATATTGTGGTATACACAGAATCTAAATTTGTTGACGAACTAACTAAATATAGAAAAGAGTTTGACCCTAATCTTGAAAAAACTATCTTTATTGAGAAACCTCTATCTGAGTTACCTATGTATCAAAAATATTACGACTCTTTAAGTGGTCTAATGTTTTCAGAAGATTTTAAATCTAAGGTTAGTTTCCCCGATGTTCCTGAAATGTGTCAACCTTTATACAACATAATAATGTTTAATAAAGTTTTTTTTCTTAAAGACACTATAGACAACAATTATTTTAATAATGATATTGTTATTTGGGCAGATGCTGGAGGTTTAAGAAATGATATTAATCTTTATAAAAACAAAAAATGGCCAAATATATTAAAAGTTAAATCTTTGGACCCTAACAAAATCACATTTTTTAGTCACAATGAAGATTTTACAATACCAAATAAAGAATATCATAGTTTATCACAGATAAGACATATACAGGGAACCGCATTTTTATTACCTTCACATTTAATAGATAATTTATTGGACTTAGTTGTTAATACAATAGAAGAGTCAATTAATGATGGATATATTGGTAGTGATGAGAAGATATTTGATATCTGTTATTCTAAACAAAAAGATTTATTTCATTTAATTAAATCTGATTGGAGAGAATATTTTGATATTATGTTGTAATGAAGTAAAATAAGCATAGTTGTATCATTATTTTAAATTACAATGTATTTATTATAAAAAGTTTGATGGAATTTTTTATTAAAAAGAACGCAACCCTACCTATTCTTAAAATGCAAGTAGTTAAAGATGGTAGAAGTGACTATCATAAATTTATGGATTTGATAGAATCTTCTTCTATTATTTTCACTATGATTGATACTGAAACAGGTATCCCTAAGATAACTGGTAAAGCCGCAGGGTTTGTCTCAAAAACTTTTGTAGACCCAAATACTCCTACAGAATATTATATTTACTACCAATTCAAAAAGAAAGACACCAATAAGGTCGGTAGATACGAAGGTCAGTTTATGTTAAAAAATGACCAAGGAGACCTAATCGTCCCAATCAGAGAACGATTGTTTGTCAATATCCAAGATAGTTTTATTTCAGATAATCCTTGTTGCTAATTGACTTAAATCTTTAAAATTTTTATATTTATTGAGGTAAGGTAAATGTCGTTATATATGGCAGCTAATAAACCACTTTAAAAAATATATAAATGATTAGTCAAGAAGAAATTAAATCCTTCCTTGAAGGTAATGACCCCGAAGAATTTATCGTGGCGGTAGAATTTGATTATGTGTCAGATTCAATTTACAAAATTAAAGAAATCCCTGGTCAGGGAAAAGTAATCCAAAAAGACAGTTTTATTGCATTTGCGTGGGTTGGAGATTTGAAAGGTTTAAACTTTTATCAAAATTCTAAAGGTGCTCAAAAAGAAAATATGACCAAATATGGTATTGTTATCGAAAAGTTAGAAACTAAAGGTAATGATAGAATGGAACAAGGTCTTAAGTATATGGTTAAATCTTTAAAAGGTTACCGTACTCTAATCCAATTCTTTAGAGATGGTGGTTTAGACCCTTGGAGTGAAAGGGCAAAAGATTTAATTATGATTCTACCTCCTGTAGAACAATACTTAATACAAAGAGAAAAACGTTTATTTAAAGGATATGAGGAGTACAATGATGTTACTCGACTTGTATTCGACTTAGAGACGACCGCACTTGAACCTAAGGACGGTCGTATCTTTATGATTGGAATAAAAACTAACAAAGGTTATCAAAAGGTAATCGAATGTGCAACTGAAGAACAAGAAAGACAGGGGTTAGTTCAGTTTTTTAACATTATTGACGAAATAAAACCAAGTATTATTGGTGGTTACAATTCAGCGAACTTCGACTGGTTTTGGATATTTGAAAGATGTAAGGCACTTAATTTAGACATTAAAAAGGTTTGCCGTTCATTGAACCCTGCAAGAACCATATCTCAAAAAGAGAGTATGTTGAAACTTGCAAATGAAGTAGAACGATTCAATCAAGTATCAATTTGGGGTTACAACGTAATTGATATTATTCACTCTGTACGTAGAGCTCAGGCAATTAATTCAAGTATTAAGTCTGCAGGTTTGAAATACATTACTCAATATATTGATGCTGAGGCTCAAGACCGTGTATATATTGACCATTTAGAGATTGGTCCTATGTACGCCAAAAAAGAAGAGTATTGGTTAAATGTCACTAACGGTAAGTATAAGAGAGCCGACAAACCTGAGTTTGATAACTTAGATGTTAGATTTCCTGGTACTTACATTAAAGTAACAGGTGATAATGTAGTTGAAAGATATCTTGACGATGACTTGGAAGAAACTCTTGTTGTTGATGATGAATTTAATCAGGGTTCATTTTTGTTAGCATCTATGATTCCGACAACCTACGAAAGAGTTTCAACTATGGGCACCGCAACATTATGGAAAATGTTGATGTTAGCTTGGTCTTATAAGTTCAAGTTAGCAATACCTAAAAAACAAGATAAAACAGACTTTGTTGGTGGTTTATCAAGACTACTTAAAGTAGGTTACTCAAGAAACGTATTAAAACTTGACTTTAGTTCCCTATACCCTTCTATTCAGTTGGTACACGATGTATTTCCTGAATGTGACGTTACAGGTGGAATGAAAGCGATGTTGAAGTACTTCCGTGATACTCGTATCTTGTATAAAAACTTGGCAGGTCAATATGAGAAAACCGACCCTAAGAAGTCGTTATCTTATGACCGTAAACAGTTACCAATTAAGATTTTTATTAACTCGATGTTCGGTGCGTTATCGGCTCCACAGGTATTTGCTTGGGGTGATATGTATATGGGTGAACAGATTACTTGTACAGGACGACAATATCTTCGTATGATGATTAAGTTCTTTATGAAACGAGGATATACCCCTCTTGTAATGGATACGGACGGTGTGAACTTCTCTAAACCTGAAGGATGGGAAAACAGACGTTATATCGGTAAAGGTTTAAATTGGAAAGTTAAAGAGGGTAAGGAATATACTGGTGATGACGCGGACGTTGCGGAGTTCAACGATTTATTTATGAGAGGTGAAATGGCTTTAGATACTGATGGTACTTGGCCTTCTTGTATTAACTTGGCTCGTAAGAACTATGCGGTTATGGATGCCAAAGGTAAAGTTAAGTTAACGGGTAACACTATTAAATCTAAAAAACTACCTTTATATATTGAGGCATTTTTGGATAAAGGAGTTAAACTATTGTTAGAGGGTAAAGGTCAAGAATTTGTTGAATGGTATTACGAATACTTACAGAAAATATTTGACCAAAAGATTCCATTAAAACAAATTGCCCAAAGAGCTAAAGTTAAATTGTCTTTAGAAGATTATAGAATTAGAAGTACTCAAAAAACAAAGTCGGGTGGGTCTATGAGTAAAATGGCTCATATGGAATTAGCCATCAAACACGGACTTAATATTAACTTAGGTGATGTCATATTTTATGTTAATAACGGAATTAGAGCATCTCACGGTGACGTACAAAAGAAAGGTGAAGAAACAGTATTAAACTGTTATATGTTAGACAGTAAAGCGTTAGAAGATAATCCTGACTTAACAGGTGAGTATAATGTCCCACGAGCTATTACAACGTTTAATAAACGTATTGAACCTTTATTAGTTGTGTTTAAAGATGAGGTTAGAGATAACTTATTAGTTTTAGACCCTGAAAAACGTGGATTGTTTACCAAAGAACAATGTGAATTGATTAACGGAAAACCATTTGACCCATCAGGTCAAGATAGACTACAAGAAGATGTTTTAGATATCTCAGAACAAGAATTAAAGTATTGGGATAAAAGAGGATTAAGTCCAGATTATATGTATGAGTTGGCGGAAGAAGGATGGGAAGAATATATAAATTAAAAAAGGGGGTCTAAAACCCCCTTTTATTTTTAACTCATTTTTAATCCGTCTGAACTTAGTATGTACCAATTTCCAATACAATATGAAAATTCCACACAAGAACCTTTATCTAATAAAAGTTCATCATATTCATCGTCAATTTTGCCATTCATAGGTATTATTAATACTTTAGTTAATGCCTTAATCACTACTCTATCAGTTGTTGTGTGGTCTAAAATAACTTTACTACTGTCGATACCTTTTACAATTACAACACCTTCACCTCTTGTTTTAAATTGTGAATCAGAAACTATAACTTGTTCTGATGATACAACCAATTTACCTTGTACTATTCTTTCTGAAGGTGTATTTCGTATTATTCCCATATAATTAAATTACGTATATTTGTCTTGGCATTGCTCTAAATTTCATTGCCTTATTTAAATTTTCTGCGGTTAAAGCTTCTTTCTCCATCATTTTTTCAGGTCTCATTCTCTCTAACCTTAGTTTAAGTTCTTCTTCTAATTTAGATTTTTCATCTTTACCTTCAGTTAATAAACTTTGATAATCCATAGTTAATTCACTATCAGGTGTTTTTAAGTTACCACTATACTTCCCTCTAACTCTTCCTAACGTTTCTTTACAAAGAGCGATAAACCATCTTCTAACCCATTGTTGGGCGGGGTTATTTAAATCAATCCAAGCTATTTCATCAAAAGGAACATCTGAAGGTAGTTTGATAATATCAGGATTTTCTGCCAAACACTTATCTCTATCTGGACCATCAACATCATAATACCAATACCAAACTTTACCACTGTAAAAATTTGAATTACCAAAATCAAATTTACCACCTGGTGTGTTCATTAAATGAACCATTTTTTTACCATCAGGTAACGCGGTGATTCTATATGTTAATTCTGAAGAAATAATTCTTCTCTGTATGTTAATTTCTTGCATTCTTAACAACATATCAAACGCAGGCATTAAGAAATAAGAACCACTATAACCTAATTGAGAGTATCCGCCAGGACCTCCAAGTCCAGGTCCACCCATAGCCCCAAAAGACCAAGGGTCAAATAAAATATTTGTTAACTCAGCAGGTGTAAACCAAAGTAATTCATTGATTTCTCTACCTTTAGGTATTTCATACAATTGTTGACCTTTTTTAAGTTCAATAAAATCTTTTTTCAACACCCAATCACCACCAGCCTGTAGTCCAACAATTTTAGAATATGCGTAACTATAACGTGTTTCATAGTCTAAACTTCTAGTTACAAAAGCTCTGGCTAAAGATTGTTCATCTAAATTTAAATTTTGTAATGCCGACCATTGAGATTCAATTAACCAATCTTGGATATATTGTGAGTAATCTCCAATCGCTAATTCTAATAACGAGTCTAACATTTCATCTTCTAATTCGACACTTCTTATCGGTGCACCTAAAAGATGTTTAACTCTTGTGTATAATTTTGACCTGTGTGGTTCTGCTATTATTCCCATATTGCGTTTTCTGATAAATATTTGTTACAATCAATTAGTTCAATATCTCCTGTTCCAACAATAGACATAATTTCATTTTCTTTTGGAATTAAAAAGTTACCCTTTTCAATTTTAATATTATTAGTTTTGAATATTTTAACAGATAGTGATTTTACATTAACAAAAATGATAGTATCAACCTTTTTATATTCTTGAGTACTTGAGGACCCTTGTATTGCTACAAAATTATCAGAAACCACAATTGTTTTGTAAGGTTTTATTTGAGCGGTTAAATTATTACCTTCTAATTTTAATGTTGCATCAATACCTGATAACATATCATTTGAATGTCCTGCCCCTGATTCTATCTTACAAGAACCATCACCTAAATTTTGATTAATTATTTTACAAGCGGCATCCTCATTTCTTTTACCAAGACAATCTGTTTTTTTAAGAACTCCTCCAATTTGTTTTAAAGTATTTGATTGATTTTCTCTATTAAAAATAATCGAACGAATACCATCTAAAACTGAGAAAAATCTTCTTAATTCAGACAAATTGTGTTTTGGGTCGTTTGTGTATTCTATTGGTGATTGATTATTTTGGACTAAATATTGATTAACATCCTTATGAATAATACAGAATGCCGAATAAGATGAAGTTAAGTTCATTAGTAACGACCTAACGTTTTCTTTATTGTATAAACCTGATTCGTGACCAACAAATAAAGAATTTTTTTCTTTCCAATTTTCAGGATACGCTTTTTTAAGTATATCCATCCATCCTCTGACATAGTCTTGTTTGAATCTTGAATAGAGGGTTGTTTTTTGTTTTAAATCTGAAGAGGGGAATAGTAATTGTTTAAATTTTATTTCTTCACCGTGAGAACAACTTTGAGACTTAGCTTCTTGTTCTGTGATGATGTCTTTATTGGAAGCATTCATAAGTTGTTGCATCACAATATCCTCATCAATTCTGGTTTCAATTTTCATTTTGTATAATTTTTCTACAAAATCCCAATTAACCGCATCCCAAAAGTTTTTAATGTATTCGTCTCTTTTATTACGATATTTTAAATAATATGCGTGTTCCCATAAATCTAACCCTAATATTGGATAACCACCATTTTTAACATCGTTCATCAAAGGATTGTCTTGATTTGGGGTGGACATTATTTTTAGATTATTAGTTTTTGTTACTACTAACCAAACCCAACCAGAACCAAATCTTTCTTTAGCAATTTCCTCAAACTTCTTTTTAAAATTACCAAAGGTACCGTATTCTTTTTCAACACGTTTTAAAATCATACCTTTTGGTTTTTGAGTTTTTGGTGACAACATTTTCCAAAATAAAGCGTGATTGTAAGCACCACCCGCATTATCTCTAACAGTTTTATTAAATCTACTAATAGTTTTAACAATTTGTTCTAAATCTAAATCGCCAAATTTTTTCTTATCTAAGGCTAAATTTAATTTTTCGACATACCCTTTATAATGTTTGTTATAGTGAACATCCATAGTTTCAGGGTCAATAAATCTTTTAAGGGAACTATATGAGTAGGGTAGTCTTTCTATTCCTATTTTTTTCATTTCGTTAATGAAGAATTTTTTTGCGAAGTCCTTTTCATTTTTCTGAACTTCCTCTTCTAACGTTTCAATCTTATTTACCAGATTTTTCATATTTTAAGGCTTTTGTATATCTAATAAATAACAAGAATTATAAAATTATCTACTGTTTTGTATCATCTTAAGAATTTCCTCTACAACATCCGCAGGGTCTGAGTTCGCATTATCCCCCATAACAACACTGATAATCTGTTTTTTCTTTGAGAGAATATCATATATTGCTCCTTCAATAGTGTTTTCAAATATTGGGTAAAACACTGAAACATTTGATTTTTGACCATATCTATAAGCTCTATCCTCAGCCTGACTGTGTTCTGCGGGTACAAATGATAAGTCATTCATAATAACCGCCTCAGCCGCGGTTAAGGTTAATCCGACTCCCGCAGCTTTTAGGTTTCCAACAAATATTCTTATTTTATCATTTTCTTGAAATTGGTCTACCGCATATTGTCTCTGAGCGGGAGAACAACTACCATCAAGATACACGCACTCTTTACCAAATTTCTCAACAATCTTTTTTAAAGTGTCTGTAAAGTTTGTAAAAATAATAACTTTCTTACCTTGTTCTAAAATGTTTTCGGCTAATTCAAATGTTGATTGTAGTTTTTCTTCGGCAATAATTTGACGTACTTTCATTAACTTTGAAAACTGTAAAGTTAATGATGATGACTCTTCTTCTTTTTTATCGTACCAATCATAATACTCACCCATCAATTCTTCATACAGTCTTGAACGTAATCTTAGATATACAGGTGTGATAATTTTATCAGGTAAATCTAAAACATCTTCTTTTAATCTTCTTAAAAATTGCATTGAGGTCCTATCCCTAAGTTCTTCAAGGTTAGACGCGCCTGTTGTTTTCCAAATTTTTCTATTACCAACTTTAAATTGATACCCTTCACAATATCTAATTGCGTAAGCCATCCAATTTTGGGCAACAGGACTATCAATTAGATTTAATAAATTATAATAATTCATTGGTCTGGAAGTCATCGGTGTTCCTGATAACAACCAAATTTTGTCAATTGTTTTAGCAAAATCATTAACTAATTTTGTTCTTTGTGCTTGAGAGTTACTAACCGCGTGAGCTTCATCTAAAATTACTAATTCAAAGTTTGATTGTAATATTAATGAAGTGTGTCTTTCTTTTTTATCGTTATTGTGAAAATTTTTAAGGATATCATAATTTACAATAACAAAATCGTGTTCAGTTGAATAGTTTTTACCATCACATATAAAAACACTTCTATCTGTATAATTTTGAATTTCCCTCATCCAATTTATTTTTAAAGATGCTGGACAAACAATTAAAATTTTCTTAGCACCTGTTTCTAATGCCGCAATAATTGTTGAGGTAGTTTTACCTAACCCCATATCATCCGCCAAAATAAACTTTTTACACCCTACTAATTTTTCTATTGCTTCTTTTTGATGTTGTAGTGGAGGCCTGTGACCGTACTTGGAGTAGTCTATTTCAACTTTCTCAACCTTGTGGGTTTTAATTACGGCACCCTTTGGTAACCAAAATTCGTGTAAATCCTCATTCTCAAATATTTTACCCCAAATATGGTAGGACTTATCTTTCTCAACTAATAACTTTTCAATCCAAACTTGTTCAGGTATTTTAGTGTATAGTTTTTCGTCGGCAATTTTTTTAGCAAAGTATGGGTCTAAGTCAACCCATTTTTTTGCAATCTTTGGAACAACATTATGAAAATTAACAATGTATTCTGACTGAGCCCTTGTTGGGTAGAATTTTTTATTTAATTCTTGTTGTCTTTTTAATCTAAGTAGATAATTGTTTGCACCAGAATACGACTCAAGAATATTGAGTGCCTTTTGTTCTAATAATTGACTTATTTCTCGGTTGTTATTTTCCAAAGTACATTATTTATGTAATGATAATAAATTTTTAGATATTTATCAATATGAGTCAAAATAAAGTGCCAATTACAAGATTAGGAAAGTTCTTTGGAGCTGAAGACTACGCATTGGATGTTGAGATGGGTAGAGAGTGGTTAGAAGGTGATATGAACTTTACGTTAGTTTTATATAGAGTTGATAGATATAAAACTAAAACAGACGATGTTTATGGGGAAACAGTATCTGACGGTATTAAGTTTAGAACTCCTGTTGAGTTTAAAGCCTTCGTTCAAGTTATGGCACCTGAGAATAAAAACTTAGGTAATTCTAAAATTGAACAGTTTGAACCTGGTAATGTTAGAATATCTGTATATCAATCTCATTTAGAAGAATTGGATATTGATATTGAATATGGTGATTATATTGGATACTACGAAACCGAGACAAGAGTTAGATACTATGTTGTGGCTAATGATGGTAGGGTTGTGTCTGATAATAAACATACTTACGGTGGTTATAAACCATTTTATAGGACAATTATTGCAACACCTGTAAGTGAAAATGAATTTAGAGGTTTATAATGAAAATAATAATTAGCGAAAGACAAAAAAATTTAATAATGGAAACTGTCACAAATAATGAAGTAATTTGTGACGAATGTGGTTGGTCTTGGGATTTATCTGAAGGAGGGGACGACCCATATATTTGTCATAAATGTGGTCACAATAATTCTGAAGAGGACTTTAAAGGATTAAGAGTTATGGTTTACTATAATTTACACAAACATACGTTTTCAGTTACATATAAGTCAAAAGTTATTCTTCACGCCGATTATGTTAAATTAACAGATGTTGAGTTTAGAGTTAGACAAGGTGGTAAAGATAAAGTTAGAAGTGAAAAAAGTAAGAATGTTCACGCATTTGTTATTGGTACTTTGGTTGATTATTGTCAATACCCTTGTGAAAATATTCCTGAAGAGGCTAACGATAATGTAGTCACATACAATCCTTACAAATACGATAGTTTTGTTTATAAATCAAATGAGAAGCCAGTATACACTGCAAAAGAAGTTGATATGATAAACAAAAAAAATAAATTATTTGTAATTAATGAAATAAGAAAGTAATGGGATTTCCTAAAAAAATAAAAAAAGATATTAGTTTAACACCTCACAGAACTTTATATCCAAGAAGAGTTGAGTTGTTAGATAAGATAAATGAAAACGGTACATTTTTACCTAAGTCTATTTTGCACGCCGATTTAGATAGAGGATTTTTAGATTTTGTTAAAAACGATTTAAGAGTAGTTTCTGAAGGAAAAGTTATTCCTAATATTGATATTATAATCACAACACAAAATTGGGCTCAGTTTACTCAAACTTGGAATTTCCAAGATTTAGATAAAAACGTATCCCCACCATTCATTAGTGTTATTAGAGCCCCCGAAATAAAATACGGTTCTAATCCATCCCTACTTTATACAATACCAAATAGAAGACAATATTATTATGCTTCAGTTCCTAGTTTTGACGGAGATAGAATAAATGTTGACGTATATAAAATACCTCAACCTGTTCCTGTTGATATAAAGTATTCTGTAAAAATAATTTGTAATAGAATGAGAGAATTGAACTCGTTAAATAAAACTATATTACAAAAATTTTCTTCAAGACAAGCCTACACAAATATTAAAGGTCATTACATTCCAATTATTATGGATAATGTTTCAGACGAATCTGTAATGGATATTGAAAAAAGAAAATATTATATCCAAAGTTATGATTTTACAATGTTAGGATTTTTAATAGATGAAGATGAGTTTGAAGTTAAACCTGGTGTTGAAAGGGTATTCCAAATATACGAAGTTCAAGAAGGTGGTAACAAAAAGAAAAAAAGACCAGCTTTAGAGAACCCAAAAAATTATCCTGTGGTTATAGAATTTGTTGATGAGAACTCATTAGTTGTACAAAGATTTTACGATACTGTTGATTTAACATTAATTAAAACTAATAATGTCAAAAACTATGATGTTTATATCGATAATGAATACTATGGTAGGAACCCTACTAAAATACAAGTAAACGGAAATGATGTTGTTAAGTTTGAAATTGAAAAAGAATTTACAAATCAAACATCAACAATAACGTTTGAAGCTACCTTAGTTTAACTTTCCCCGTAGATATCCTTCTTTTCTTTACAAGTTTCAATTATTAAGTTCTCAATAAACTTATAAATTTTAATACCTCTCTTATCACAGTACCTTTTTAGGATATCGTGTGATTCCACCGAAATTTTAAGATTTTTAATCTTTTTGATTGGCTCTTTCATATTAATAAGTAGAAAAAAGGCAGAAAAAAGTCTGCCAGAATATAAATATGTTTTCAAAAGTAAAGTTTTTTCATCTAAAAACGAATATTTATGAATAAATAAAACTGAACAGAAATTTAAAAAATAATGGCAACAAACAGTAAAGTATTCGTGTCACCAGGTGTGTACACTTCTGAAAGAGACTTAAGCTTTGTAGCTCAGAGTGTTGGGGTAACAACTTTAGGTATTGTAGGTGAGACTTTAAGAGGTCCTGCATTTGAACCTATCTTTATTACGAACTATGACGAGTTCCAAGCTTATTTTGGGGGAACTAACCCTGAGAAATTTATAAACACACAAATTCCAAAATACGAGGCATCGTATATTGCAAAATCATACCTTCAACAATCAAATCAATTGTTTGTAACAAGAGTATTAGGTTTATCAGGATATGATGCGGGTCCATCTTGGTCAATTCAAACAATTGCCAACGTTGACCCAACTACGGTTCATTTTGATGAAATTTGTAGCGGAACTCCAAACTATACCGCAAACACTTGTGATATTAATTGTACTGCACAGACTGTTAGTTTCGATGTTACATTTACTGGTTGTTCAAACCAAGATGGTTCAATAACTTTCTTAACTAATTTCCCTGAAGAAATACAAAATATATTAACAAATGAATATACTCAATTTGATGGAGGAACATCTTCATTGTCTCAAGACATTAAAGACCAATTATTAGGTATATTTGCACAACCAAGTTTAAGTGCGTCTTCAATCAATTATTGGGGTACAATTCCAAGTTATGATTATGATATCTTAAACCCTGTTTTCTCGGCAAACACTAACAACGTATTTGGTGTACCAAGTGTAGATTCTGCACAAACAGATTATACATCTTCATACAATGACCCTTGGTATTACGCGTTATTTAATAACTATTCAGGAAACAGTTATTCAGGTTATTCTTTCTGGACTGTTGTAACAGATTTAACATTGTTACCAAAAACAACAACTACTACAACAACTTCAGCACCAATAACAACAACAAGTACAACTCAAAATCCTTGTAACACAACTACTACAACAATTCCTGTAAGTACAACAACTACAACAATCCCAGATTGTTTCTCAGGAACTGTACACGGTAAGTTATATTACTACACAGGTACTTCTTATAGTAACTACAACAATTTAGTAGTTGCAACTTTACGTTCTAGAGGTTTATCTAATTATAATTCAACTCAAAAAGGACCTGATTATGAAGTTAGTCAATTAAGTGCGGTTACTTTAGATTTCAGTGGTAGTTATAGTGCGGTTACTAAAAATCCTTTTGCACCATTTGCGGTTAATGTAACTAATGATGATGGAAAAACATATGTGTTCAAAACTTCATTACAAAGTTCAGACTCAACTTATGTATCTAAAGTATTTGGGTTAGGTAACTTCTCTAAACCAAGAACAGAGGTTCCATTATTCTTAGAAGAAAGATTCTCAAGTTTATTAAATTGGGCTTATAAAAAAGGTTACATTAGAGGTTTAAGACAATCTTTAGTAGCATTAAATTCTGCAAGAAGTGAGGAATTGGATAACATCGCATTTTATGTTGAAAAATACCAAACACCTGAATCTCCTTGGTTAGTTTCTGAATTAAGAGGTAGTCAAGTTTATAAATTATTTAAATTTATATCAATTGCTGACGGTAACAGTGCTAACGACCAATTAAAAATATCAATCGCAAATATTTCATTTAACAATTCAACATTCGATGTTATTGTTCGTGATTTTTACGATACTGATGACGCACCTGTAGTACTTGAAAAGTTTACAAACTGTTCTATGGACCCAGGTCAAAACAATTTCGTAGCTAAAAAGATTGGTTCTCAAGATGGTGAATTTGCATTAAACTCTAAATTTATAATGGTTGAGATTAATGAAGATGCACCTGTAGATTCACTACCTTGTGGTTATGAAGGATATAACTTTAGATTATACGATGGTGTTACTTCTCCATTCCCAATCTACAAAACTAAATATGATTTCCCTGGTGAGGTGGTTTACAACCCACCATTTGGATATTCAACAGGTAATGATGACCCTGCAGTTTCTTCAGGAGATAACGTTAGACGTACTTATTTAGGTTTATCTACATCAATTGGATATGACTTAGATTTCTTCCAATATGTTGGTAAACAAAATTTAGGTACTATGTGTTCACCAGCTTTACAAAGTTGGCCATATATAACTAAAGGTTTCCATATGGACTCAGGAGCAACTGTAGTAACAATTCCTGATGGATATACAACTTCAGGTCAAACTGCATTTGCGGTTGGTTCGGCACCATTCAGTAGCGAACCTACAAATACAGATAGTCCATACTATAGACTATACTCTAGAAAATACACATTATTTGTGGCTGGAGGTTTCGATGGTTGGGATATCTATAGAGAATATAGAACAAACGGAGACAGATTCGTGTTAGGTCAATCAGGTTACTTGGCAGGAGCTTGTGCTGACGATAGATACACAAATGCAACAGGTAATGGTTTATTCTCAAGAATAACTGTAGGTGATGATTCAAATGATTGGGCAAACACTGACTACTACGCATATCTATTAGGTCAAAAAACATTCTCTAACCCTGAGGCGGTAAACATCAATGTGTTTGTAACACCAGGTATTGATTATGTTAACAATAGTAACTTAATTGAAGCGGCAGTTGATATGGTTGAAAATGATAGAGCAGACTCGTTATACGTTTGTACAACACCTGACTTTAATATGTTTGTACCTACAACTACAAACCAAGAAGATTTCATCTACCCAACTGAAGCGGTTGATAACTTGGAACAAACAGGTATTGACTCTAACTACACCGCAACTTACTACCCTTGGGTATTAACTCGTGATACTGTCAATAACACTCAGATTTACATTCCAGCGACTGCTGAAGTGACAAGAAACTTAGCGTTAACAGATAATATCGCATTCCCTTGGTTCGCATCAGCGGGTTACACAAGAGGTTTAGTAAACGCAATCAAAGCGAGACGTAAACTGACTCAAGAAGATAGAGATACTCTTTATGTTGGTAGAATTAACCCAATTGCAACCTTCTCAGATGTGGGAACTGTAATTTGGGGTAACAAAACTTTACAAGTTAGAGAATCTGCACTTGACAGAATCAACGTAAGAAGATTATTGTTACAAGCTCGTAAATTAATTTCAGCAGTAGCAGTAAGATTGTTATTTGAACAAAATGACGAGAAAGTAAGACAAGACTTCTTAGATTCAGTTAACCCTATCTTAGATGCAATCAGAAGAGACAGAGGTTTATACGATTTCCGTGTAACAGTTTCGTCTTCAACTGAAGATTTAGATAAAAACCAATTAGTAGGTAAGATTTATATCAAACCAACTAAAGCATTAGAATTCATCGATATTGAGTTCTTGATTACACCAACAGGTGCATCATTTGACAATATCTAATACTTATAAATGGTGGGGATTACTCCCCACCATTAGCCTTTAAATTAAAATATGAAAAGAATAATAAACGAAGGATTTACTCAAGAAGGAACACCAGATTTAAAGTACTATGCTTTTGATTGGGACGATAACATCGTAACAATGCCGACTAGAATTATGTTAAAGGATAGTAACGGTGATGAAGTTGGGATGACCACTGAGGATTTTGCACAATATAGAACTCAAATTGGTAAAGAAGAGTTTGAGTATGATGGTAAAACTATTGTGGGTTTTGCGGAAAATCCATTTAGAAATTTTAGAACTGAAGGTGATAAATCATTTTTAGTTGATGCTATGTTAGCTAAAACAGGTCCCGCTTGGGATGATTTTGTGGAGGCAATTAATAACGGTTCGATTTTTTCGATAATAACTGCGAGGGGTCACAACCCAAACACTTTAAAAGAAGGAGTTTATAACTATATTATTTCAGGTTTCAACGGAATAGACAAAAAAGAACTTGTTAAAAATTTAAAAAAATTCAGAAATTTTGCAGATGAAGAGGATTTAAATGATATGGACTTAATTAAGACATATCTTGATTTATGTAGATTTTATCCTGTATCGTTTGGAACAGGTGCGGAAGCAAATCCTGAAGAGGAGAAAGTAAAAGCTTTAAAAGAGTTTGTGAACTATATTAAAGGACTTTCTCACGAGTTAAACAAAAAGGCGTACCTTAAAAATAACGTTAAGAATTTCTTTTTACCAACAATAGGTTTTTCAGATGATGATGTTAGAAATGTAGAAGCGATTAAGAAACATTTTGAGGATGACCCAAATAACATTATTCAAACATATTCTACATCTGGAGGCAAAAAAACTAAATATTAATAAGAAATTAAATAATTTATAATAATTAACTAGTTATAAGTAATTCTAGTATAAGAGTAAAAAATAAAAAACAAAAAGTAAATACAAGAATTTTGAAGTTTGGAGTATTTATATAATATAAAATAAAAAAAAATTTAAAAAGAAAATATTATGGCTGATTTATTGATGAAAATGCCGATACCGTATGAACCAAAAAGAATGAACCGATTCATTCTTAGGTTTCCATCTACATTAGGTATTAACGAATGGTTCGTAGAATCAACTTCTAGACCACACATTAAAATTAATTCTACTGAAATTCAATTCTTAAATACGTCAACATATGTTGCAGGTAGATTTACTTGGGACCCAATTAGTGTTAAATTTAGAGACCCTATTGGACCTTCAGCGGCTCAGGCTCTAATGGAATGGGTTCGTCTACACGCAGAATCAGTTACAGGTCGTATGGGTTATGCTGCGGGTTACAAGAAAAATGTTGACCTTGAAATGTTAGACCCAACAGGAGTAGTTGTTGAGAAATGGATTTTAGAAGGTACTTTCTTAACTGACGTGAGTTTTGGAGAGTTGTCTTATTCTAATGATGGTATCGCTCAAATTACCGCATCACTTCGTATGGACAGATGTATCTTGGTATACTAATACTATTGATAAAAAAAACACTTTAATTATATTTAACCGTAGGGACTCTATAAACTCTCTACGGTTATTTTTTTATTATGGATACAACACAACAATACGCTCAACAAAATTTTAGTTTACCACACGATGTGGTAAAATTACCTTCAGGTGGATTATTTTACAAATCAAAGAAAAAATCAATTAAGGTTGGTTATTTAACTGCCGCTGACGAAAATTTACTATTGGCTGGTTCTGATATGCCTAAAGATGGTATTATTATGTCTTTATTGAGAAGTAAAATTTACGAACCTGATATTAGACCTGATGAATTACTACAAGGTGACATTCAAGCTATATTAATTTTTTTAAGAAATACTGCATTTGGTACTGAATACACATTAACTATAAATGACCCTGAAACTGGTAAACCGTTTGAATCCACAATTAGTTTAGAAGAATTGTTTATTAGAAAAACGGATGTTCAACCAAATGAAGACGGTACATTTACAACAATATTACCAAAATCTAACTTAAGTGTTAAACTAAAACCTTTATCTTACGGTGAATTAAATGAATTAGACAAAATGGCTGAATCATATCCTGCAGGTAGAGTTGCACCAAAACAAACTTGGAAGTTAAATAAAATGGTTGTTGAGGTTGATGGGAATAGAGATTCGGGACATATTGTACAAGTAGTAGAATCGTTACCAATCGCAGATGCAAAATATATAAGAAGATTTATTGAAGAAAATGAACCTTCGTTAGACTTAACAAAAAAAATATTCGCCCCGTCAGGAAAAGAGCTCACCATTGGTGTAAGCTTTGGGGTGGAGTTTTTTCGGCCTTTCTTCTAATTACCGAGAAGTACAATCTTGGGAATATTTTATCTGTACAAGACACTTAAATGTTTCTTATACAGATTTTATGAATATGCCAATCTACCTAAGAAGATATATCATTGACCAACTAGTTAAGGAAAAAAATCCTGATGAAAACTAATGTGTTGGTATTTATATAATAAATAAAACAACACTATGCTATTTCAACAAACACCACCTGCAGATGACGCAGGTAAAACCACCAAAGACTCGTTCAAGTTAGGGGAAACACTTGCTGGAGCGGTAGATGTTTTAGGTGTTTTTAATTCAAATATATTAATATCAAAAACTAGTTTAGAGTCGGTATTATCCACATTTGAAAAAATGGAAGACCAAGTAGGTCGTTTAGCAACTACTTTTGGTGGTACAAGAGACTTATCCCAATCAATTAAAGAAGCGATAGCAGGAGCTATTCCAAGTGTTACAGAACTTGGAGGGGGGATTCAGAATGTTTTAGACATCCAAAAAGGTGTTGTTTCCGCTTTAGATACCCAAGTTATTTTATCAAAAGATGCGTACGCTGAGTTATTTGCCGTAGGTGAATTAGTTAGTGATGGAACCAAGACTTCATCACAAACTGCTGAAGAAATGACCCGAAAATTTGTTGACGCAGGTTATGGTCTGTATAACATAGGTGGTGAAATGACTAAAGTATTAAATACCGCTAGAGAAGTCGGTGTTAGTGCGTCTGCAACTTACACTCAATTAAGTAAGAGTATTGACAAATTAGCCCTTTATAATTTTGAAAATGGTGTTGAGGGTATGGCTAAAATGGCAGCACAAGCCGCTGGGTTAAGAATTGATATGTCAAAAACATTGGCCTTTGCGGACAAATTATTTGACCCTGAGGCTGCTATTGACACTGCGGCGTCATTCCAAAGATTAGGGGTACAGGTACAATCTTTACTTGACCCATATAAATTAATGGATATGGCGAGAAACGACCCTGCTAAATTACAAGAGTCTATTATTGAGGCAACCAAATCATTAGTTTATTTTGATGAGAAAAATCAAAAAATGTCTATTTTACCTGGTGCCCAAGGACAGATGAGAGAATTAGCTAAAGTTATGGGACTTATGCCTGATGAATTAGCTAAAATGGCAATGAATGCGGGTGATTTAGATAGAAAATTAAAAGAGATTAGATTCCCTACTGATTTTGCTAACGAAAAAGACAAACAAATGTTGGCTAATATGGCACAACTAAGTGGTGGTACTTATGTAGTTACTTTTGATGAAACAGTTAAAGACGAACAGGGTAATGAAATGACAAGGTCTGTTACAAAGGCGGTTAGTGACTTAACTGAGTCTAACAGAAAGGACATTGAAAAAATGAATGAGCCCGCCAAAAGTGCTATCGATTTACAAAAAATTGCAAATGGCCACTTAAGGAATATGGATAACGCTTTAAAAGCGAGGAAAGGTGTTGTACCACAACAAATTGCTGCGTCAAATGCTATTGATAGAACTTTAAAAGTTGCGGAAGAGAAACAAAGTAAAGTTGTTGAAAGTTTTAATAAACCACTTGGTTTAGAAAGAAATGAACAGGGGGTTTTAACTAATGACGCTTTAAGAGAAAATGTTAGACAATATGAAAGTGTCTTAACTTCAAACCTAAAGTCGATTTTTGAGGGGACTAAGACTAGTGAACAAGGATTTGCGGATATTGCTAAGGAATTTAAAACAGGGATGGGTGAAACATTACAAAAATTAATAGAAGCCCCTAAAGAATTTTTAACACCTGAACAATATGATAGAATGATGAATCAAATTGGTACGTTAACAACTGCCACAGGAATTAATACTCAAACAAATCAACAACAAAATAATCCAACATTTACTACACCAGCACCATTAACTCCTCCAACAAGGTTAACACCTGGAACTTCGTTATCGTTACCTGGAACACAACAACCTACAAGTGTACCACCTAATACTGCTGCACAACAACAAACACCTACAAACAGTGAACTTACAGTTAATATAAATGTAAATCCTAAAGATTTACAAAATAGTGTGTTAGACGCACTTAGAACAAGTAATGTGTCTGACAAAATTGCCGATATGGTTGCTAAAGCTGAAAAAGACAGAAACACTATGAGAGGTGGTTCTCGACCTAGCGTTGCGATTAGAGCGGGAAGATAAAAAATAAAGTTAAATCTATTTATTAGTAAAAATATAAATGCCAAGTACTTTAACATTTCCATCAACCGCAGGGTTTAGAGATAAATTATTAGCAAGAAATTTATCACCATACACTGTGCCTGGTAGTTACGTATCACAATCACAGAGTAGTATTGTTCACGAAGTAATATTACGAGATGAGGGTATTTTTAATTCTGATGACAATTTAATTGCTGACGACCCATTCGCTGATTTATTATACCCATTAAACGCCTACGGTCCTAATGGTGGTTATAATAAAAATATTAACGTTGGAGGATTATCAAATACTGTTTCTAATTTAGGTCCTTATGATTTTATGGATGCTAAGTTACCACAACTTAGTGCACCGTTTGAATTAACAATACCAACTCAAAACAAGTATTCTTCTCAAAACCCAATACAACTTGTATCAATAAATAACATACAATCTGTACCTACATTTATACAATACTCAGACCCACTAAGTTTTATACCGTCAACCTATAGCCCGTATCAAATTTTAATGGATTCAAACCCACAAGGTAGTGACGGTACATTATCTCAGGATTCTTATATTACTCAATTAGGTGCTAGTAGTTTAAAAAAATTATTAAAAGATAGGGCGTCTACCGTAACGGTTAATACTCTACAAAATCAGAACGCAAATATTAACCAAGGTATATTCGCACAAGCCACAGATTTATTAAGAGGTAATACTAATCTTTTAAATACAACTGCTAAGATAACCATAACTAATGGTCCTGATGATATTAATGGTAATTTTATCCAAAGAATCTCAGGTTCATATAGTCCAACATCTCCAATTCCTGGTGATTACTTTCAAGACGAACTTAACTCTAGATACCCTGCCGTTGTAGGTCAAATTGGTAACGCATTAAATGTTAGTAGTATCTTAGGTCCAATACAACAATACTTGGGTCCTAAAGTCATTAGAACTAAAAGCCCATCTGAAAGATTACTATTAAACACTGGTTCAGGAACGTCTTCTGCATTATTTAGAAGTTTAAATTATAATAAGTACAAACCAAATTATAGAAGAAATTTACTACAAGACGTTGCTCAAGGAGTTATTAATGTTTTAGGTGTGGCACCAAACATTGACGTACCTACAAATTACTACGTAGGTTCATCAATTCAAGACCCTACGTACATTTCATCACCACTTGGTGAGGTTCCTTACGATAGTTTAGGTAGAGATACCCAAGCGATTGTTTACGGACCAACAGATATGTCAAAACTATTTGAAAACAACGCAGCAAATAATTTAAAAATTGGACTTAATAGTGGTTCATTTACCGATGGTTTTGGTGTTGGTGATGGTTTAGTTTGGACTTCTCCAAAATATAATAATGCAGGTTATAGAGCGTTAATTGGAGGTGACCAAGGAAGTGAAGGACCGTCATTTAATGAAGTTAAATCTAAAATAGATTCTATTTTAAGTAATGATTATACGTTTACTGAAGATAGTATATTAAGTAATACCCAAAGATTAGTTGACTCAACACCAAGAGGTAGTAAAAGATTATCACACGTTGGTAATGCAATTAACCAATTAAGTAAAGTTTTTAACGATGGTTATAAAGAAATTACTAAAGGTTCAAGAGTTGTTTCTTATGTCGATACAAACGGTGTTGTTGTAGGTAATGAATATTGTAGAATTTTTACTAAGGATACTCCATACTTAACTTTTGACGATTTACAAAAAACAGACGGTAATCATAGAAAATTTACATATTCTGTTTTAGATAACACTTATAACTTAAACATTGCTCCTTTTAAAAATCCTGGCTCGTCAAATATTGTTGATGGTAAAGTTAAAAAGTATATGTTCTCAATCGAGAATTTGGCTTGGAGAACTTCAAATAGACCTGGATTTACTTACGATGAATTACCTGAATGTGAGAAAGGACCTAATGGAGGTAGAATTATGTGGTTCCCACCATATAACATTACTTTCAATGAAAGTGTTAGTCCACATTTCTCTGAAAATAATTTCTTAGGTAGACCTGAGCCAATATATACATACCAAAATACTAAAAGAAGTGGTAGTTTAAGTTGGTCAATTATTGTTGACCATCCATCTGTATTAAATTTAATTGTAAATAAACAATTAAAAAATATCGCTCCTCAAGAAATGAATAGAATCATAGATTCATTTTTTGCGGGTTGTTTAAAATATGATATCTATGAATTAGCAAGAAGATGGAATACTTTTAGTAAAAGTGACCTATTTGAATTACAACAAATCATTAGCCAACCAAGAGTCACTCAAGAAGATTTTAAACAAATTACTAATGAGTTTCCAGTGGTTACCGCTCAAACTACTTCGTCAGTAACTACCCCACAACCCGATTTAAACCCGTATAAAGGTGTAGGGTATTATTTTGATAATGATATTCCTGACCCAAACACAACAAATACTGTTTCAACAACTTCATATGACGCAACGTATAACACATACACATCACCATCAACATTACAAAGATACCAAAATAATGCGGCGACTAATGATAACAAACTATCAATAGAACAATTCTTTAAAAATGTTATTCAAGGCAATTTTGAAAAGAATAAGGAAATGGTTAACCAAATTCAAAAAATATTTGAAAGTAATAGAACCACAGATGGTAAAGGTACTACCGCAACAATAAAAATTGTTTTAGCTGGTAGTGCTTCAGCACCAAACACAAAAGCTTATAATAAAATATTATCACAAAGAAGAGTTGATTCGGTTATTAAATACTTACGTAAAGTTAACGGTGGAGTTTTAGCAAATTATCTAGATAATCAAAAACTTATTGTTACACAAAATTTCTTAGGTGAAGAGGCGGTTGTTATAACAAAAGATGGAACAGGAAAACCTGTCGGACCAAATGCGGGTTATACTTGTACGGATTCTGATACTAATAAAACACAGTACGATAAAATATACTCTCCAAATGCTATGGCTTGTAGAAGGGTTGTTATCGAAGATATAACAGTAGACTCAATACCTAATACACCAGTAACTACTAATGATAACACAACGTCAAACCAACCTAATGATAATGGAGGAGCACCTTTTGTTGGAGCAACGCCAGTACCCCCAACTATTACTACAACTCAAAAAATTAAAGATGGTATTAGTAAAAAAATATTAAGAAATTTATTATCTGAATGTGATTATTTTGAAATGATTGAACAAAGTAACCCTATGTTTTACGATTCAATCAAACAACAAATTAAATATTTTAGCCCAACATTCCATTCAATTACTCCTGAAGGATTGAACTCTAGATTAACTTTCTTACAACAATGTATGAGACCTGGAGATACAATACCTGTAATAGGTACTGATGGTAAACCAAAATATAACAGTTCGGTTAATACAAGTTTTGGAGCACCACCTGTACTTGTTTTAAGAGTTGGAGATTTTTATCATACCAAAATAATACCAACAGGATTACAGATTTCTTATGACCCGTTAGTATTTGATATGAACCCTGAAGGTATTGGAGTTCAACCTATGATTGCTAAAATTAGTTTAAACTTTAATTTTGTTGGTGGACAAGGTCTAAAAGAACCGATTGATAAGTTACAAAACGCATTGTCTTTCAACTATTATGGTAATACTGAAATGTATGATGACAGAGCGGATGCAACTGATGATTCATATAAGAAAATAGATGAGGCTTTAGTTAAGGCAATACTTGATGAGTCTCCTATTGTCGGAATTAATAACCTCCAAAATAGTATTCCAAACGAAGGTGGGGACACTATTGGAACTATTTTAGATAAAGTGGAATCTGATGCGGGAACTAGTGGTTCTACTAGTTATGAGAAAATAATGGATTCTATTATTCCTCAGGGTCAAAGTTATATGGATTCTGCGGTTAATAAAACTGAACAAATAATCAAAGACTTTAACTTACCTGTATTACAATTATTTAGTAGTGATGTAAATTACTCTAAAGGTAAAACTCGAGAATTTACAACACCTAAAGATTTAGAAATTTATGGTAAACCTGAAAATGTTGAAAAAAGAATTAATGAGTTATTTGATAAAGTAGTTAATGATATTAATAGTGTTAATAGTGAGAACGATAGTGGTTTTGATGTGATAAGAGAATTATATTATCAGAAGTTTAGTAATACCGTTATGAGAAAAGTTAAATCTCAAATGGTTAACCAAGTTAATTTGGCAAGACAAACTATGATAACATCACTAACTTCAGTTAATCAAGAGATTACAACTAACCAACAGAATTTGGTTAAAACTTTTAGAAAGTTAGATGTTATTGACACTAAGACTGATGGTTACATTAAAAGTGACCAAAATGTAATGGCGTATAATTTAAGTGCCACTACAGAAGTACAGGCGGGTTCACAACAAACTAATACATATGACGAATTAGTATTTGACTACAATTCTGCCGTTGATTTATTATATTCTTTTTATACTGATTTTAAATCTGCGGGTTTTGTCGGGACTAAAGTTGATTTAGATGATATTAAACTTTTAAAACCTAATGGATTTGGTACTAATTCAGAAGTTTGGGCGGATGCGGAAAAAAGATTCTACACCGCTATGAGTAAAGTTGTGTTAGATAAAAATACTTACCAATCCTTTAGCGGAGCGGTAATAACTCCTGACATTGTTGATGTACAATCAGGAGGACCAACATTAGGTTCTAAATTTAACCAACTGTTTAGTAATAGAATCAATAATTTCTATAAAACTGAACACGAAGCTGAAATAAAATCAATTGGTGATTTTAAAGCAACTGTTTATGAGTCACCTCAAACTAAAAAATATAAACCTTGGACACCATTTAAAGACAAGAAAGTTAGGAAGTTTACATTTACAAATTATGTTGCAACTACCCAAACACAGTCTACACAAATTCAAAACTTGTATAAAAATGGTAACTCAAATACGGATGTTAAAACATTTAACGGAAAAAATAAATTTAACTAATGGCTGATTTATATTTCGATAGATATTATAATTTTTTGATTAACGGTCAACAGACCGTTGTGCCTTTTGTTAAGTTACCTTCAAAATCTACCGATAAAAGATATTTTTATAAAACGGGAGTTAGTAGATTGGACAAAATAAGTCAAGAATATTATGGTAGTCCTTTTTTTGGGTGGGTAATAATGCTTGCTAATCCTCAGTATGGTGGTTTAGAATGGAATATTCCTGATAACGGAATATTAACAATACCATTTCCATTAATTGCATCAGTCCAAGATTATGAAGCCGCGTTAAATAATTATTTCTTCTATTATGGTAGGTAACAATAATGAAAATATATTGGTAGAATTTGACTATCAAAATATAGTTTTGGTAGACCCAAATAAAACTATCGATGGTCAAGGTAATGTTAAAGAAAGACTTCTTAGACACGAAGACTTAGTTTATTATGCGAATTTGGAATGTACTCTATTTCCAAGAACTAGATTAGCTGCGGGGCCTAACGGATATTTTAATAATGAAAAAGTATCAATTGCTTCGGTTAATTTCTTAAAGCCAGGAAACAAAGAATTTTTAACTAATGATTATCTTGATGAACTAACAGGGTTAGATAGCATCAATGGTAAAGGTACAAATCAAATACAAAAAAACCTTGAGAAAGATGATAAGAATCGAGAAATATTCTTATCACAAACTGTTAAAAATAATGTTGATACCGAACTTTTGGGTATTACTCAAATCTCTATAGATACTAATTTAAATCTATTCCCTGAAGTTACAATTCAAATGGAAGACGTTAGAGGACGTGCTTTGTTTGAAAAGGGGGAGAATTCACCATACGCGGTATTCTTCAATTATCCTTACCCAATGTTCTTTTTAACCATTAAAGGATATCTTGGTAAAGCCGTTAAGTATCAATTAGCATTAAGAAATTTTAACGCAACATTTGATACAGGTTCTGGTAATTTTAAAATTACAGTTAAATTTTACGCTTATAAATTCAATGTTCTAACACAAATACCTATGAAGTACTTACAGGCACTTCCGTATATGTATAGAACTAACTACAATATTAGTCCTGCTAATAATACAGGTGTAACACCAGCTCCGACAGGACCGCAAGGAGTTACGACAATACCAACTTCAAAAGGAAGACAAAAAATTAAAGAAGTTTATTCTGAATATAAAAATAAAGGTTTAATTGATTCTGATTTCCCTGAGATAACTTTAACCGAATTAACGGAAAGATTAAAAAAACTTGAAACTTATATTTCAGAAACTTTTACTAAAGCGGATTTAACACCATTAACTGATGTTGAAAATTTCAGAGATACTTTAAATAAGTACGAACAAGAAATATTGTTATGGAGAGGAGAGTCTTGGTTTTACAAATATATGGATACTACCGCGCCTTATTTTATAACGGATAAGGGTGGTACTAATATATACACATATAAAAAAGAAATACGACAAGGAGGTGTTAATAATCCTAATGTTGGTACTGCACAAAGTGATTTATTAAGAATAATTTCAAAATATAATAACTTATTAAAAGAGAATAAAACTTTTGGTGAAAATGGTAAGTACGTTATTGGAAAAAAAGAAACTGTTTCACAAATAGATGTTTGGTCTACAATTAAACCTGAAACCATTAGTGGAATGACGGTTAATCCAAATTCTATTGATTATAACAAATCATATGTGTTACAATTTAATAAAACACCAACAACAACTGAGTTAGAACAATTTAAAACTAAATTACAACCTATTTTTAATTCTGTCACTTTTGATAAGGATGGTAACACCGTAAATAATTGGTTCTACTTTGAAGGTGAAGGGTCATTTAGTAAATTAATACAGTTGGCTCAAAATGATTTGAATACCAAATCACAAGAGATTCAACAAAAACTTGCGGATATATTATCAAGTAGATTAGCGGCTAAAGATGGTGGTTTAGGTTTTAAACCGACTATTAAAAATATTTTGGCGGTTCTATTATCGAATGCTGAAGCGTTCCTAAGATTAATGGATGATGTCCATCAAAATGCTTGGGAGGTTAGAGAAGATAAAAATAGAGTTAATGCGGTTCTTGGAAATGACAGGTCAACTCCTTCTACCGATTCTAAAGACTCGACTCAAACTGATAGCGGTAATTTAATTCCTATTTACCCTTGGCCTCAATACTTTGTTGAAACCAATAACGATAAAGGAGAAAAATTTGAATTAACATATCCTGGTGACCCAAAAGTAATATCAAAAACTAAAGGTTTTTTATATGATGTTTGGCCTGAGATTGAATTTGTTGAAGAATTTTTAAAAGGGTATACCCAAAGAAAAAACCCTTTACCTGATTACGGTCCATTACAAAACACTGCTCAAGATATTAATAGGGTTTCATTATACGCATTAGATTTCCCCACTGGTAATAATATATTTGGAAACAAACAAGAGGCTAAATTCTTATACGAAATGTATGAGAGAGTATTATTGTCATCTAGTTACCAAAGATACTTTAAACCAGGTTCTGAAAATCAAATCGCGGATGTAATTGCTGAGTCTGAATTTTTAAATATTAAAAATTCTTTAGAGAATGACAGTCCTTACTTAGTTGGTAAGTTAAAACAATATGGTTTAAATTCAAATAACATTGTTCCTTTCTTGGCTCACATATCTAGTGGAGGTATTGGTGAAAGTTGGCAAAAATTCATTAGAGGTGAATTTGCAACACCATACATTCAACAAGAGGTTGACAATAGTTTTGTGATAACAGATACATCATTAATAACACCAGGTAATACAGTAGTTAAACCTGTACCTACACAAATAGAAAAATTAAAAACTTATTTAAAAAGTACTCAAACAAACACTTTTCAATTTGTTGACACTTTCCCGTATAACTCTTCGGATTGGTATTTGGGTAATTTATCTAAAGGAGCATCAAGTAATTTAGATGTGTTTAATACTACAAATACATTATTTGTTAACGGTGATAAAAAAATGATAACTAATTTTGATACCGCTAGTAGTAAGAAAGAAATTAGACCAATCACTAATTTTAACTTTTATGATGTTGCAACTCCAGAACCTGCGGCAGGTTTGGCGGCGTTTTATAATACAAGAACTAATGAAAAACAATTACCTACTGAAGGTAATTTAAAATATACTGATTATAGTGGTAACGTAACTGCAAATCAAACAACATCAATGTTAAACACTCCTTACTTTATTAATTCAATACAAGAAGGAGTTAAAGACTTCTTAACAGGTAGTACAACACCATTTAAAAGTTCTGCGTTTTTATTCTTGAATAGTTTACCTTTAGCCACCCTTAGAGAAAAGTATAAAACATATAATGGAACCTCAACAACCGATTTAGATTATATTTTTGCCACATTTAAAAAATTTGGAGCAATTCATAGAATACCATACGCTTGGGTTTTAAAATACGGTTCTATTTGGCATAGATACAAAACCTGGATTGAAACTGGTACTGACATATTATCTAATGTTTTGACTGATTTCCAATCTACATATAATTTTGACCCTATTACTAATAATCCTGCTAAAACTTATAATTTAGTTATTAACGGTAATAACCAAGCAATTACATTACAAAATACTACACTAGTTGGGTCTGATACTCTAACTAATATGAATATTGGATTCTATCCGCAATTAATAAATGACTTCTCAACATTCTATAGAGGGTATGATGTGTTTAGTGCCTATACTGATTCGGTGATACAATCAAAACTATCATCACCTAACGGTTTTACGTTAATTTTAAATTCTGATTCGGTTATTGATAAAAATAAAGGTTATGATGATAATGACGCTACTGATATATTACAAGTTAAACCTTGGAGTTGTGTTCTTAACGAAGATTCTAAAAATTTAAGTTATGTGGTACCTTCTTTTGGTACAAGTAGTGTTAATCAAATTAACGGTGAATGTTTTAATAACAATAATAAATTAATTCAACCAGTTAAATTTAACCCTGCGGTATTCAACGGCTCAGTAAGAACTTTTTGGTCATTACCTAACTACGGATATTTTGACACAAATAAAATTGACATCCCAACCCCTGAACAATACTTCAAACAGATATTAACAGGTGAAACACAACAACAGTCGTTTTTATTAGGTAACGCAACCGCCTATACTTCTAATGAAGAAATTCTTTCTGTATTTAACAGAGAAATTATGGATATAATGGAAGGAGAATTTTTAAAATTCACAAAATCATTATATGAATATTCTTCAGTTCAAGTTGGAAGTCAGGTTACTACTAAAATACAAGTAGATAAGTTGGCAATTAATAGTGATGGTATTTATAGAAATTTCCAATTATTGATGAGGGAGATGATGTCTATTGAAAAAGTTACGGACACTAACTCAACGTCATACACTAACGAAGTCCAAAGTAGACAACTATCTAAAGCTATTTCAACAATACAACAATTCTTAGAGTATGATGTTGTATTGAAGTACGGAAATCCTTCTAACTATAGTAGAAAACTTTTTGATAGTTTTTCAACAACAACATTTATTGAAGATAAGTTAACTTATCCACCATATATTCAAAACACATTACCAACGTCAGGAGGTACCACAACTTTAGCTCAGTCAGAGTCGGCATACCCACAATCTTGGAATAATTTAAGAACGTATATTGGTAATCCTACTGAATCGGGATATACGTACAGTGATAATGGTTCATATATTACAGACTTCTTTGTTGATATGAATATTGCATTCGCTCCTGATTCTGTTACCGAATTGGCCACTTTAATTAGAATATATGCTACTCAGAAAAAATTAGACCCAACAATGAACAGAGTTAAATTTGTTAATTTAATTAATCAATACATTGCGGGTAATAAGTCATTTAGTGATTTAGTGTTTAATCAGTTGGCTCAAAAATTAAACACAGGTCTACCTAACGTTCAAGAGGTTAGAGAAAAAACAACTGAAACCGCAATACAAGGTGAACAGACTAAGTTAGATATCTATGAGGCGTTCAAAGGACTTAATGATACTTGGATTGCAGGTTACGACTATAGTGAGACAACATTCTTAGAGGACGTATTATTTTTAGATAGGGCTAATAGAAATATTGGTGATGATATTTTAATTGACCCTAAAAAAGTTCTTAACTTATTTTCAGAAGTTAATGAAAGTTCAAGTGTTTACACTTACTTAGAATCTGTGTTAAATGTGCATCATTTTATTTGTATGATGCACCCCGCATATATTAACTATTATAATGTACAAGAGGTACAACAAAATAGTGTTCCTAAAATTGAAGGTACTTTAGAATTTGGTAATACTTTATTTGGAACATACTTAAATGTTGATGCTAGAAAGGCTTCACCAAAATTAGTTTGTACTTACGCTGCGGAACCAAGTAAACATCCTGAAATGGGTAAAAACAATAACTATAGATTTAAATCAGATGCGTTTGATTTAACTAGAGTTAGTGATATGCCTTTAACTGATAAATTAGATGGTAAAACCGATTGGGGATTATCCAATAGAGTTGTCGGGTTTAATGTTGATATTGGTATTACAAATCAAAATATCTTCTATCATTTTGACGTTTCCCAAGATTTAGGTAAAGAGACCACTGAATCATTAACCGCAACTGATGACTTAATTAGACAGTCTAACGGTAAGACAACCGCAACTCAAAACGTATCACTTTGGAATTTTTATAGAAACAGAGCCTACCAATGTAGAGTTCAAACATTAGGTAATGCTATGATTCAACCTACAATGTATTTCAATTTAAGACACGTACCTATGTTTACAGGTCCTTATTATATTATGGATGTTAAACATAATATCACACCTGGTAAATTTGAAACAACATTTACGGGAATAAGACAACAAGTTTTTGCTTTACCAAAATTAGAAAGTTACATTCAAACCCTAACCGCTAAAATTCTCGAAGAGGTTATCTCAGGATTAAACCAAAAATTAAATTCTTCGGGTAATGTAACAACAACAACTACAACATCAAATAATAATACTAATACATCTAACCAATTAAGTAGTAATACGTTTGTTATTAATAATAGTCAAAACTGTAAAGACGCACTTAAAGAGTTTTATGAAAAACAATCTTATACTTTTGGAACACAATCTCAAACTGAGTTAACGGTTAAACAAGTTATTGATGGTATTATGGCGAACATCACACAAGCTTCTACGACGAACGCATTATTAATCGCAAAATATTTGGCGTTTGTTACTTGTTATTTAGAATCATATCAAAATAATCAATTTATTTGTTGGAATAACAACTACGGTGGAGCGACATTAGATTATGTTTGGTCAGGTAATCTATCAACATTCTTTAACAAAGAATATGTTTGTCAATCAAATGCCAATGGAATTGAATTACCATTTGCGGTATTCTCTTCACCTGAAAATCATTTTAAATTTTTAGGTGCGAGATGGGCACCAATTGCAACGGGTATTAATTCTTTAACACCTGAAAACCTAACTAAAGCTTGGATAACTAAATGGAGTAGAGCGGTAACACCTGCACAATATAACTCATATGTTACTAACCAAAGTGTGGAATATAATAATATATTAGATAAAGTAAGACAGGCAGTAACAATGGCATCTGCACTTGGATTACAATAATTTGATAATTTTAATAAACTGAAGATATTTATATATAAAAATAAAGTTATGAACGTAAATAATGCCTTAGATACCTACTTAAATAAAAGAGGTAGATATTCAGAAAAAGAAATCGGAAACGGAGATAAAGAAGTTTGTGATTTAGAAACTAATGAGTGTTATACTGTTAGAATGAAAGACGGTTTAATTGAAAGAGTGGATAACACTAAAACAACAAATAAAAAAATTCAAGTTGAAACATCTCACGGTGTTAAACAATTATTAAATGGTTAATAATATGTCAATCGATAAAAAAATACTCGAAGAAATCAGAAGATACCAAGGTATCAACAATTATATAACGGAACAAGAGGCGGCTCCCGCTGACCCAGCTCTTGATTTAGGAGCGGTACCACCAATACCTGGAGAACCAGCACCTGGTGAACCTGCAGCACCTCCTGCACCTGAAGCTCCTGCAGCACCTGCGGAACCTGAAGTTGTGGATACAACTAATGACCCTGATGTTGAAAAACTTAATAGTGAAGGTGAACCTGAAGGTGAGTCTGAAGAAACTGATACTGAAGAATTAGATATCACTGATTTAGTTGATAGTCAAAAAAAGATTTCTGACAAACAAGATGAGTATTTCGATAACTTATTTAAACATTTAGAAAATTTAGAAAACAAATTAGGTGAAATGGATGAATTAATGAACAAAGTTAATTCATTAGAAGCTAAGTTAGAAAAGTATAGACCGAAAACTCCACAAGAAAAATTAGAGTTAAGAAGTTTAGATTCAGGTCCTTATAATCAAAAATTATCAGATTTTTTCATTGATAAAGAAGGTGATATGGAAAAGTCAGGTAAGAATGAATATATTCTAACTACAGATGACGTTGAGAATTTTACACCATCTGAGATTAGGACATCTTTTACTCCTGAACAACAAAAGAATTTTGGAATTTAAGTTTGACAAAACGGTTTGTTAGTCTTATATTTTAGTTACAAATAAGTAATTAAAATTTTAAAAAACAAACTATTATGATGTCAACATTAGATTCAGTCTTAGCTCAGTACGAGAAAGCACAACAGTCAGGTACTTCAGGCGGTAACAGAATGTCTATGGATGAGCGAATGAAAAAGTATTTCGCGGCAATTCTTCCACAAGGACAAAATTCAGCACAAAAACGTATTCGTATCCTCCCAACTAAAGATGGTAGTTCACCATTTGTTGAGGCTTGGTTTCACGAAGTACAAGTAGGTGGTCAATGGAACAAACTTTATGACCCATCAAAAAACGACAACGAGCGTTCACCTCTAAACGAGGTTTATGAGGAACTTATCTCAACAGGTAAGGAATCAGACAAAGAACTTGCAAAACAATACAAATCACGAAAATTTTATATCGTTAAAGTAATCGACAGAGATAAACCTGAAGATGGTGTTAAATTCTGGCGTTTCAAACACAACTACAAGAACGAAGGTGTTCTTGACAAAATCATTCCAATTTGGAGAGCTAAAGGTGATATTACTGACCCTGAAAAAGGTCGTGATTTAATCATCGAATTAGCTAAAGCTAAAACACCTAAAGGTAAAGATTATACTATTATCCAAACAGTTATGTATGATGACCCAACTCCTGTTCACGAAGAGAAGGGCACAATGGACTCTTGGATTAATGACGAGTTAAGTTGGAGAGACGTATACTCTAAAAAACCTGAGGATTACTTAGAAGCAATCGCACGTGGAGAAACTCCAAGATGGGATTCAGACGCAGGTAAATACGTATATGGTGATAGTTCTACTTCAGAAATGAGTATGGGTGGTGGAACAAGTGCATCATCATCATATGTTGACCCACAAGCGAACGCTGAACCTGATGACGATATGCCATTCTAATAAAAAACTATTGAGCTTGGACATTTGTATAGACATAGTGTCCAAGCTCTTTCTTTTTAACTAAAAAACAAATAATAACATAGACATATGGCAATTAAAAAAACAGATTTTAAATCGATAAAGAATAAATTCTCAACATCCGCAAAATACAAACCACAAAGATTTTTTGATTTGGGTGCTGACTTTTTGGATGCGGTAGGATTGCCAGGACCTGCGATTGGACATTTAAATATGTTCTTGGGTCACTCAGATACGGGTAAAACAACTGCGTTAGTTAAGACTGCAGTTGATGCTCAAAAGAAAGGTATATTACCTGTATTCATAATCACCGAACAAAAATGGTCTTTTGAACACGCAAAACTTATGGGTTTTGATTGTGAAGAAGTTGTTGACGAAGAAACAGGTGAATTAGATTGGGATGGATTTTATATCTTTAACAATAACTTTGACTATATCGAACAAATCACTGATTACATTAACGAATTATTGGACGCACAAGAAAAAGGTGAGTTAGATTATAGTTTGTGTTTTATGTGGGATTCAGTTGGTTCTGTTCCTTGTAAGATGACTTACGAAGGTAAAGGTGGTAAACAACACAACGCATCTACATTGGCGGATAAGATTGGTATGGGTATTAACCAACGTATTTCAGGTTCACGTAAAGCGGACTCAAAATATGAAAATACATTAATCATTGTTAACCAACCTTGGGTGGAATTACCTGATAATCCTTTTGGTCAACCTAAGATTAAGGCTAAAGGTGGTGAAGCAATTTGGTTGAACTCATCATTGGTATTTTTATTTGGTAATCAAAAAGGTGCGGGTACGACTAAAATCACCGCAACAAAAGACAAACGTACAGTTAAATTTGCGTCAAGAACTAAAGTGTCTGTATTAAAGAACCACATCAATGGTTTAGGATATGAGGATGGTAAGATAATCGTTACACCTCACGGATTTATTGCGGGTAAAGAAGCGTCAGAAGAAAAGGCGTCAATTGAAAAGTACAAAAAAGAATACGCAGATTATTGGAAAGAAATCATCGGAACTGATGGTGACTTTGATTTGAGAGAAGAAAAAGAATTCTAACACTTTAAATAAACTTAAGTGACTAAAACATTATTAGTTGACGGTAACAACTTATTAAAAATTGGATTTCACGGGGTAAAAGAATTTTACCACAAAGGGGAACACGTAGGTGCTATATGGCATTTTATTAACACTCTTCGTAAATTCATTGAAGAATATAATTACGACAAAGTAGTCGTATTTTGGGATGGGGAGGGTAGTTCTTCCGCTAGAAAATTAATATATCCACAATATAAAGAAAACAGACGTTCCGAAGAAAACGAATACAAACAAGATTCATTTTACCAACAAAAAGAAAGGGTAAAACAATATCTTGAGGAAATGTTTGTAAGACAAATTGATATTGACAATAATGAGGCTGATGATTTAATCGCTTATTATTGTCAAATATCAAACGATGAAAATAAGACTATATTTTCATCAGACAGAGACCTAACACAATTGATATCAGATAAAGTATCAATCTATTCTCCAAACACTAAAACTATGTATAAGAATGGTGATAAAATAAAAATTTATCACTATGAATTTCCACATCAAAACATTAAGACATATAAAATATTGTCAGGTGATAAATCAGATAATATTGATGGAATCTATTATTTAGGTGAGAAAACTTTAGTTAAATTATTTCCCGAGCTACTTGAAAATACAGTTAATGTTTCCGATATTTTAACAAAGGCAGAAGAAATGTTTGAATCGGATAAGAACAATACCGCTCTTAAAAATTTACTAACTGGTAAAACAAAAAGTGGTATATTTGGAAACGAATTTTTTGAAATCAATGAAAAAATCGTAGATTTGTCTAATCCTTTAATAACTGACGATGCTAAAGAACTTGTTGAACTATATTATCGAGAATCATTAGACCCTGACGGTAGAGGTTATAAGAATTTAATTAAAATGATGATGGAAAACGGATTCTTTAAATACCTACCAAAAGGAGATGATGCTTGGGTCAACTTTATTAAACCATTTATGAAATTAACTAGAAAAGAAAAAAGAAATTATCAAACAAACAAATAAATTATGAAAGAACAAGAAATCACAAAGATGGAGTTACTTTTAACTCTAAACGACAAAATCATCGTTCAAAGATTTTACAATGTAAAAGGGTATAACCCTAATTCAAAAAACTCTTTAGAGTTGTATGAATTTTTAAGTGAAGTTAAGGAAGACCTTGCTTTAGATTTGAAAACAAAAACTGTGATTTATATGATGGATAATATGAATCAAATCATTGAAGATGAGTCAGTGTTAGACACATCAATGACTAATGGTCCTGAGTACTTTAACATCTACATTAAGTTAGGTGAACAGACACTTTGTCATAGACAATTTGACGCTAAATTATACCCACCAAAGGTAAGATATACCGTTGACGTACGCCCATACCTAAAAAACATTCTAAAAGGTCTTACTGACATTTTTTCAGGTGAAAATTTAACTTACGAGTATCTAGGACTTCCACTTTCGGTTTAATATTTATCAATTACAAGAACAATTTTAGAGTATGAATTCAGACAAAAATTTTAATTATTTGGGAGAAACTTTCCAATTACAACTTCTTAACCAAATCATTGTAGACAAAGAATTCGCTCGCTCAATCATTGATGTTATTGAACCAAATTACTTCGAAAACAAGTATTTCAAAATCCTAATTCAAATGATTAAGGAATACTATAAGAAGTATGAATCAAGTCCGTCTTATGAGACATTATTACAAATTACTAAATCAGAGATTCAACAAGAGTTAGCTGCGAAAATAGTTATCGACACGTTGAAGAAAATACAAGATTCTCCTTTGGAGGGTAGTAATTATGTTCAAGAAAAGGCATTAAAGTTCTGTAAACAACAAGAGTTACAGAAAGTTATGACTAAGGCTCAAAAAATCATTGACAGTGGTGAGTTTGAAAACTATGACACACTTGAAGAGATGGTTAGTAAAGCTTTGCAGGTTGGTGAAGTAGATAGGGGAACTGAAGATGTTTTCCACAATCTTGACGAAGTATTGAACGACGATTTTAGACATCCAATTCCTATGGGAATACCTGGTATTGATAGATTATTGAAAGGTGGATTGGCGAAAGGAGAGATTGGAGTTATTTTAGCTCCAACAGGAGTTGGTAAATCTACATTACTAACAAAAATAAGTAATCACGCATTTAACTTAGGTTATAATGTGTTACAAATTTTCTTTGAAGATAACCCAAAGATTATTCAGAGAAAACATTTTACTCTTTGGACAGGAATTGCCCCTGATGATTTGGCAAACAAGAAAGAAGAGGTAATGAATAAAATTACCGATATTAAGGAAACTATGACAAATAAGTTAGTCCTTAAAAAATTACCTTCAGACACACTAACTATGATGCAAATTAAAAACCAAGTTAGAAAAATGATTGCTGAAGGAAACAAAATTGATATGATTCTATTGGATTATATTGATTGTGTAGTACCTGACAAAAATCTTGGTGATGAATGGAAAAGTGAAGGTTCAGTTATGAGAGGTTTTGAAGCTATGTGTCACGAGTTGGATATAGTTGGATGGACCGCGACTCAAGGTAACCGTTCATCAATTTCATCAGAAGTGGTTACCACCGACCAGATGGGTGGTTCTATTAAAAAAGCACAAGTTGGACACGTTATCATTTCCGTGGCTAAAACTTTACAACAAAAAGAAATGAAACTGGCTACTATTGCAATAACTAAATCTCGTATTGGTTCTGATGGTGTGGTATTTGAAAACTGTAAGTTTGATAATGAACTACTTGAAATCGACACTGAAAGTTCTGTAACTTTCTTAGGGTTTGAGGAACAGAAAGAAGAACAAAAAAGAGATAGAGTTAAAGAACTTTTGGAAAAAAGGAAGCAAAGAGAACAACAACAAAAACAATCTTAAAAAAAAAATTAATTAACAATGGAAAAAATTTTGGTAGAAAATCCGAATAGATTTGTCATCTTCCCAATTCAATACAATGATATTTGGGAATATTACAAACAACACCAAGCAGCTTTTTGGACTGCTGAAGAAATAGACTTAACTAATGATATACGTGACTGGGAAAATCTTTCAGACAATGAAAAATATTTTATTAAAAATGTATTGTCATTTTTTGCGGCGTCTGACGGTATTGTAAATGAAAATCTTGCGGAAAACTTTTTAAAGGAAGTACAATATCCTGAAGCTAAATTCTTTTATGGATTCCAACTTATGATGGAAAATATCCATTCATTAATGTATTCGCTCCTAATTGATACTTACGTTTCAAATCCTGAAGAAAAGGACGAATGTTTCAACGCGATTGATAGATTACCTGCTGTTCAGAAAAAGGCTAAATGGGCTTTGGATTGGATTGAAAACGCTTCTTTCCAAGAAAGACTAATAGCATTTGCGGCGGTTGAAGGTATCTTTTTCTCAGGTTCGTTCTGTTCAATATTTTGGTTAAAATCAAGAGGAATTATGCAAGGTTTATGTAACGCTAATTCACTTATTTTTAAAGATGAAAATTTACATTGTGATTTTGCGATACACTTATTGAATAATCATATAGAGAACAAACCAAGTGAGAAAAGAATTAAAGAAATCTTATTATCAGCGCTTGAGATTGAAAAAGAATTTATCACAGAATCATTACCAGTTTCACTAATTGGAATGAACTCTAATTTGATGAAACAATATCTTGAGTTTGTTGTTGATGGATTATTGGTTAAATTGGGATGTAGTAAAGAATTTAATGTAGAACAACCATTTAAGTTTATGGAACAAATTGCGGTTGAGACTAAAGGTAATTTCTTTGAGTCAAGAACTGTTGAATACCAAAAAGCTAAATTGGGAGAGTCATTAACATTTACTGATGATTTTTAATTAAAAAGAAAAAAAACTATGATGTCATTAAGAATAAAAAAAAGAAATGGGGACGACGCGTCCTTTAACCCACAAAAGATTTACCAAAGAATTAAACGTTCATCTAAAGGATTGAACGTAAATTCTGACGAAATCTTTATTAAAGTTATCACTTCGGTACCTACTGAAGGATTGATAACTACAAAAGAATTAGACAAACTTATTTATGAAATAGCTGCGGCGTATACTGGTAGTCATCACGATTACTCAAGATTGGCGTCATCAGTGGCGATTTCTTCTTATCACAAAGAAACATCTCCAAGTTTTTCAGAAACTATGCACGTATTACATAGTGAGGGTGTTATAAATGATAGATTAATGGAGATTGTTGAATCTTATGGACCTAGTAATATTGATTCAGTTATTAATCACGAAAACGATTATAACTTTGATTATTTTGCTTGGAGGTCTTTGATTGAAATGTATTTGTTAAAAACACCTCAAGGTAGAGTAATCGAAAGGCCTCAACATATGTATATGAGAGTCGCTTTATGGGTTACAAATACTTTTGAAGAGGCGGTTGAATATTACAATTCATTATCAAACCAACTTATCTCACCTGCAACTCCAATTATGATTAATTCAGGAACTAAGACTCCTCAATTAGCATCTTGTGTTTTACACTATAATGATTCAGATTCAAGAAACGGATTGTTAAAAACATTCAGTGATATATCAACGTATTCATCTGACGCTGCGGGTATTGGTTTATGTATGTCTAATATTCGAAGTAAAGAAAGTCGTATAAATTCTTCAGGGGGATTTGCTGGTGGATTATTAAAATACCTAAAAATTGTAAATGAAGGGTTAAGATTCTTTAATCAACAAGGACGTAGACCTGGTAGTGCTGCGATTTACTTAGAACCTTGGCACAAAGATATTATTGATTTATTAGAAATTAAAAAGAATACAGGCGCTGAAGAATTAAGAGCAAGAGACTTATTTACCGCTTTGTGGATTCCTGATAATTTTATGAACGCGGTTGAGAATAATGATGATTGGTACTTATTCTGTCCTAATGATATTGTTAAAGCAGGAATCAAACCTTTACAAGAATGTTATGGTGAAGAGTATGAGGAAAACTATAGAAAGGCGGTTGAAATGGGATTAGGTAAAAAAGTATCTGCCCAAACAATTTGGAATAAGATTATCGAATCTCAAGTTGAAACAGGAGTACCTTACTTATGTTCTAAAGATAATGCTAACAGAAAAACTAATCACCAAAATATTGGGGTAATCAAACAATCTAACTTATGTAATGAGATTTACCAATATACTGATGAGAACACTACGGCTATTTGTACACTATCTTCTATGGTATTGAAGAATTTTATTGTTGACGGTAAATTTGATTTTAAATTGTTATACAATGAGGTTAGAAAAGTAGTTAGAGCGTTGAATAATGTTGTTGATAAAAACAACTACTCAACAGATAAAGGTCATAAAGGTGGTTTAGAACAAAGAGCAATTGCTATTGGAACTCAGGGACTTGCGGATGTTTTCTATTTAATGGATTATATCTTCACTTCAGATGAGGCAAAAACACTTAATAAACAAATTTTTGAAACAATCTATTTTGCAGCAATTACTGAAAGTAACGACCTTTGTAAAACTGAGAATAGAAAACCTTACAAATTCTTTAATGGTTCTCCTATGTCTAAAGGTGAATTCCAATTTGATATGTGGGGATTAACTGAATCTGATTTATCGGGTATGTTTGATTGGGAGTCATTAAAGAACGATGTTAAAAAGTATGGGGTATGTAACTCATTGTTTACGGCACAAATGCCTGTTGCATCTTCTGCTAAGATTACAGGTTCATTCGAAATGACAGAACCAGCTCACTCAGCATTATTTAACAGACGAGTTGTTGGTGGTGAAATTATGATTGTTAACAAGTATTTGATTAACGACTTTGAGAAGATTGGTATTTGGTGTGAAGACTTAAAGAATGAAATCATCTTTAATGAAGGGTCAATTCAAAAAATCAACTTTAACTCTTACTTAGACACTGAGGACAAAAACTATAATAAAAAAGTTAAGAGAATTGAACATTTAATTCCAAAATACAAAACTATTTGGGAAATTTCTCAAAAAGAACTTATTGATATGGCAGCTGATAGAGCACCATTCATTGACCAATCACAATCAATGAATATCTATATGTCAAATCCAACATTATCAAAAATTTCTTCATCACACTTCCACTCTTGGAAGAAAGGTTTGAAAACACTTTGTTACTATGTTAGAACAAAGGCGATTTCTACAGGAGCTAAACACTTAGCGATGGATATTTCAAAAATGGAATCACCTAAGAAAAATGTTGAGGTTCCTAAAGTAGATTATAGTCATATGAATCTACCACCAAAACCTGAAGGAATTGAGATTGAATGTTTTGGATGTTCATCTTAATCACGACATTAATCCCGACAACTTGTCGGGATTTTTTATTTTACACTATTTATTAGAAATAATCACGACACTATATTTATAACATATGGCAGATGGTAAAACATATGGGATTGCGTTTCCGTTTAATTCTTCAACAGAGGGAAAATATTTAAAACTAACTCAAACATCGAATGATGAGATTAGAACGGATTTGGTACATCTATTATTAACTAGAAAAGGTTCAAGATATTTTTTACCTGACTTTGGAACTAGATTATATGAATATATTTTTGAACCGTTAGATAGCCCTACGTTTAATAATATTGAATCTGAGATTAGAGAATCTTGTGAGAAGTATTTACCTCAATTAAAAATAACTAATATTACTATAAAAGCGGCGACCAGTGAAGAAACTGATTTTGTGGTTACAACAAATGGTGATGCTTATAATAGAGAATACGCACAACCTGGACTAAACCCAGCAGAATACACTGCTAAAGTTAAAATTGAATATGTTGTTACTGATGACGTGTTTAATTCTAAAGATTTTGTGATTCTAAATATTTAATGAATATATGGCAGAAAAAAGAATATCCTATACAGTAAGAGATTTCCAATCGATTAGGACTGAACTAATTAACTTTGTAAAAACTTATTATCCTGATTTAATTGATAATTTCAATGACGCATCAGTCTTTTCTGCATTCTTAGATTTAAATGCTGCGGTATCTGATAACTTACATTATCATATAGATAGAAGTATCCAAGAAACAGTATTACAAACCGCACAACAAAAGTCTTCAATTTTTAACATTGCCAGAACTTACGGTTTAAAATTACCTGGACAAAGACCTTCAGTATCTCTTGTAGATTTCTCAATAACAGTACCTGCAAATGGTGACAAAGATGATGAAAGATATGAAGGTATTTTAAGAAGAGGTAGCCAAGTTATTGGTGCGGGTCAAGTATTTGAAAATGTGTACGATATTGATTTTTCATCACCATATAATGCTCAGGGATTCCCTAATAGATTAAAGATACCTAATTTTGATGGTAATAACAATTTAATTAATTACACAATAACTAAACGTGAATTAGTCGTTAATGGTATTACTAAAGTATTCAAACAAGTTATTACTTCAAATGATGTTAGACCATTCTTAGAATTATTTTTACCTGAGAAAAACGTCTTAGGGGTTACTGCCGTAATACAAAAAGATGGTACTAGTTATGCCAATGTTCCTACACCACAAGAGTTTTTAAGTGATGTAGGTAAATGGTATGAAGTAGATGCTTTAGCCCAAGACAGAGTTTTTATTGAAGACACTACAAAACCTTCAGACCGACCAGGTATTAAAGTTGGTAAGTACATTACTACTAATGATAGGTTTATTACTGAGTTCACACCTGAAGGATTTTTAAAAATGACTTTTGGTGGTGGAAACACATCGGCCGACGACCAACTTAAAGAGTTTTCAAGAACGGGAATTAACACTCAAAGTGTACAGAATTATCTGAATAATTTCTCATTAGGTTCTACTTTAAAGGCAAACACCACATTGTTTATTCAATATAGAGTTGGTGGAGGGTTAGGTACTAATTTAGGAGTTAACGTTATTAACCAAATTGGAACCGTTTCATTTTTTGTTAACGGACCTTCAGAGGGTACTAATACATCGGTAATTAATTCATTATCTTGTACAAACGTAACCGCAGCAATTGGTGGCGCTGGTTTACCTTCATTAGAAGAAGTTAGAAACTATGTATCGTTTAACTTTTCTGCACAAAATAGAGCGGTTACAATTAGTGATTATGAAGCATTAATTAGAAAAATGCCAGGTCAATTTGGAGCACCTGCAAAAGTTGCGGTTGTTGAAGAAGATAATAAGATTAAAATTAAGACATTATCCTACGATACTTCAGGAGCTTTAACCTCAATAGTTTCAAATACTTTATTAAATAACTTAGCGGAATATTTGTCAAACTATAGAATGTTGAATGACTACATATCAGTTGAAACTGCACAGGTTATTGATTTGGCTTTAGAAGTGTCGGTGGTATTAGATGCAAGTCAAAACCAAGGAGCGGTTATCAGTTCAATTATTAATAAAGTAAGTGATTATTTTAATCCTGCGATTAGACAATTAGGTCAAAACGTAAATATTTCTGAAATTAATAGGATAATCCAATCTGAAAATGGCGTGTTATCATTAACAGATTTAAAAGTTTTCAATAAAGTTGGTGGACAATATTCTTCTTCAGAGACATCAATGGCTTACTCAGACCCTGCGACAAAACAAATAGGTCCTGTAGATAATACAATATTTGCATTACCAAATCAAATCTACCAAGTTAGGTTCCCTAATAAAGATATTACTGTTAAGGTGAAGAATTTCCAAACAGTATCTATTAGTTAATAATTTATTTTCCTCAGTTTAGGTGTATGTTTATGATAATACCTATTTCTATTTGAAATAGTGTATGTGGTTTTTATTTTGAAAAACGACCAATAAACTATTTATGAAGTAAAGGAAGAAATATTAATGGGTAAAACATATAGAATAAAGGCGACCCCTGGTAAAGACCAAAATTTATTAGTTCAGGTAGACCAAGATTTTGAACAGTTAGAAATTTTATCTTTAAAGATAAGACAAGACGATGTTTATCTTAGAATGTGCTCCGATTATGGAGTTATTGCTGGTAGAATATTCGCTAATAATGGGTACGGTATCCCTAATGCAAAAGTATCGGTTTTCATTCCTTTAAAAACTGAAGATGAGAATAATCCTGTAATCTCTACATTATATCCTTTTAAAACCTTAGAAGATACTAACGAAGATGGCTTTAAATTTAATATACTTCCATACATTCCTTCTTACGCAGGACACGTTCCAACAGGAACATTCCCAACAAGAAAAGACGCCTTAGTAAATCAAACAGTAGTTGAATTATACGAAAAATATTATAAGTACACCGTTACAACAAATGATAGTGGTGACTATATGATATACGGAGTTCCTGTAGGTTCACAAACATTAGTTATGAATGTGGATTTATCTGACATTGGACCTTTTTCATTGGCACCTGCGGATTTAGTTAGAATGGGTATTGCGACTGAAGAACAATTTGATGGTAATAGATTTAAAAATTCTTCAAACTTTAATGAACTACCTCAAATTATTGTTTTAAATAAGACAATTGAGGTTTCTCCATTCTGGGGACAACCTGATTTATGTCAGATAGGGATTACTCGAAGTGACTTTGATTTAACATCTGAAGCTAATATTGATATCCAACCGACCTCTATCTTTATGGGGTCTCTAATTAGTTCTACTGAAAAAACCGCATTATCAGGTA
>JACCDP010790397.1_pt1 | contig 49672 bp, 39 predicted proteins | sample 7445841 | NCBI WGS metagenome assembly JACCDP01 (sample SAMN15323441, study PRJNA562643) | freshwater metagenome | isolation source: river surface water | place: USA:Blue River Watershed | collected 2017-08-17
AATGCCATTTAAAGTTGGAAGAGCTGGGGAAGTAAAAAAATCTCCAAAGTATCCAAAATAATTATCATTACTAGTGTCACCAAATGTTTGTGTTGTTGCAGATGTTTGATCTCTTCTGTTATTTAAATAAATATTAAAACCTGATGTACTTGAATAAGTTACAGCACCGAAATACCAAATTCCAGTTGATAAAGTTGTGGTTCCAGCTATGCTTGTGAAAGTTGGAGTAGAAAATGCAGTAGAGTTTGAATGACTTGCAGTTAAGTTTGCTGTTTTATTCATCCACATACAATGTCTTGTGGAATTTGTTCCACAAATCAATGGTTGAAAAGTTGTGACATCACTAAGATTAAACCAACAACATTTACTATATGCAGTATTTGCAATTTTTGCAGTAGTAAACACATATAAATTTCTATTTGTGCCAAATGATGCACCAATAGCTGAAATTTGTGTTGCGCTTGCGCCTGTGCTTGCAGTAAAATTTATTAAGTCAGTTATATTTGAACCAGAACCAGGATAACACCTTGTATTTGCTACATCCATATAGGCTGATATTCCATCTAGAACAATTGTGGGTGAGTGTCCAAGTGCCATTATGAGATACCAAACCTTCCTCTAAATGCACGATAATGTTGCTTGGCTTGTACAGCAGATATTGCTTGCCCCATATTAAACCAAAGTTGACCTAAAGCCCCATCGCATCCAGGGAAGTCAAATACTTTAGTGTCTGATGCGCTGCTTGAATTATTAGATAATCCGGTAAATGTAGTGAATAAATCACCATTTATATACATTGTTGCAGCAGTGCCAGAACGAGTAAAAACATAATGTCTCCAAGAATTATCTGTCATTGCTAAACCACTGGTAGTGTAATTTGTGTTTGAAGACTTCATTGTCATATTGCCATTTGCTTCAGTATAAAATCCCAAATCGTTACTTTGCCACTGAACAATTGTTCTGTAATCTGCAGCTTGAGGTTGTCTATAAATAAAAATACATGTCCATGTATTACTTGATTGACTTCCAGTTTGAGTAATTTTTTGAGTAAATTGTTGAACACTTGTTTGTTTTACATATTTAGATATGCCAGAACCAGCCACTAAATTTGTATTATCAGTCATTGTCCAGTCTGAAAATCCTGAATATCTTAAAGGATTATATAAAATTAGACCTGAACCTGGATAACTTATTAAGCTAGAAGGATCAAATAATGTATCAAAAGTGTCCCACCAAAAAACACCAGGACCAGTTTGAGTTGCCATTTATTTAGCCTCATATTCTGTCACAAGTTTTGGAATATCTTTTCTTTCTGCCCATACACTATAATAACAGTGAATTGGATTCATGTTAGAGTCTGCTATATAAACGTTATAATTTTCAATTTTCTGTACATATAATTGAGCATATCTACCAATAGGAGTAAGGTGAACAGTGTAAGTATCTGGGTGTACTAAACCAAGCCAGTGATCAGGTACTTCAATAATATTAGAATTATTGAGTTCTCCACGCACATATACACCGTTTTCAGGACCTTCTAAACTTCCATATCTAAGCTTCATGCCTGATTTAGTAGGGTGATCAATTACGAAGCTTTTGTTTGTAGCAGAAAGTTCACCTAAGATTTCTAATTCAAATTGTGGATTGGAAAGACCAATGCCAATTCTTGTTGTTGAACCATTTATAGCATTGACCCAAAGACCTGAAGTGTATCCAAGACCAGATGGAGCAAAGAATCCAACAGTGATTGCTATACCACCTGTTGTATATTCAAATCCAGCAGCTCCTCCGAATGAAGAAGCATTATTATATTGAATTTGTTTATTACTTCCACCAGGTGTTCCACTTCCACCAACAGTTGAAGTAAGAGGAACCCAACTCATAACACCTGCAATAGTTGAAGATAAGACTGAAGTACCTGCTGATGATTGTGGAGTGTTTGCAGGAAGGGTGTAAGTTGTATTTGCAGTAGCTCCACTAACAAATGCAGTGTAGTTTGAAGCACTGAACATTTGCAAACTACCACGTATAGAAGCCGATTGCCCTACTGCCACACCGCCAGTAACTATTAAAGCACCAGATGTAGAAGAAATAGAATTTGTTGTTGAAGTAACAGCCAATCCAGATGCGGACAATATTTCTGTGCTTGGATTAAAGAATAAAGTTAAGTCTTGAGATACAGCAATTCCGCCTGAACCTGAAACAATACTTGATGGTCTTGTAAATAATAAAGTATGACTGAGGTTTTCAGAGCCGATTGCAACTTGAATATTATAACTAGTAGTGGCTAAACCAGTTACATTACCAGTAAGGTTACCAGAAACATTACCTGTGACGTTACCTTGAACATTACCAGTTACCGTTCCTGATACATTTCCTGTTACATTACCTGATACAGTACCAGTCACATTACCTGAAAAGCCAGTAGCATTAATAATTCCGGTGCTTGGTGTAACTGTAACATTACTTACAATGGATTGACCAATACCTACAGTAACTTGAGCTGAGGTTGTAGGAACAGATAATAATGAATGAGCTGTTGCTGCTGTTGCTATACTTACATGGGTACTTCCAGCAGTTATCGCAATTCCAACTAAATTACCTGTTACTGAGCCTGAAACATTCCCTGTGACATTACCTTGTACATTTCCTGTGACTGAACCTGATACATTTCCGGTTACATTTCCTGACACTGTTCCGGTTACATTTCCAGAAAAACCAGTAGCATTTATAACTCCAGTACTTGGTATTACAGTAACGTTATTTACTATAGACTGTCCAATTCCGACAGTCACTTGTGCAGATGTTGTAGGTACAACTGTAATTGCGTGAGCAGTTGCAGCAGATGCTACACTCACATGAGTACTTCCTGCAGTTATTGCGATTCCAACAACATTTCCTGTAACATTGCCGGAAACATTACCAGTGAGGTTACCTTGAACGTTTCCAGTAACACTTCCAGAAACATTTCCTGTTACGTTTCCTGATACGGTTCCTGTAACATTACCAGAAAATCCACTTGCTGTGACTACACCTGTTGATGGAATTAACTTTACAGTTGAGACAATTGAAAGCCCAACACCGACAGCAGAAGATGCTGGTACAAATGTAAGAAAATTTTCAGTTGAAGTGCTTGATGATTGGACTACTGTGCTTAGAGTTGATGTTGCAGTACCCACAATTGTTGAAGAAAAGGTCTTTGCACCTGCAATTGTTTGAGCACCTGTAGTTATTACACCTCTAGCCGTAGCACTGGCATCAGGCAAATTAAATGTATGAGTTGATGTTGCAGAAGAAATTCCAAAATCATTTCCAGCAGTACCAGTAGCAAAAGATTGCGATGCTGCAGTTAATGTATTTAATGTGGTAATTCCACCTGCTGGTGCACCAGTTTGATCATCTTCCCATGATAATGTAACTACTCCACCTGATGGAGCTGATGCAGCTAAAACTTGACCAGCTGAAGGTGTATCAATTGGAAGAACATATATTAAGCTTGCCCCAGAAGCTCCAGCTCTAAAACCAAGCGTGTTTGCATTTGAGGTGTTATAGAAAATTGCACTACTACCGATAGAAACATTTTTCCAAACTAAAGAAGATGCACCTAAGTCATAAGTATTATTTGCGCTTGGGTTGAAGTCAGAACTAGCCCTGGCATTGAAAGTTATTGTGTCGGAAGTAGCATTTCCAAATATACCCACTCCATTAAATGTTAAGTTGCCACTAATAACAGCATTACCAGATGTTACAAGGGATGCTGAATTTATCTGCCCACCAACACCAAGACCTCCAGATATTACAACAGCACCAGTAGACACAGAACTCGAAGCTGTTGAGTCTTGCACAGTAACAGTTCCGCCTATAAATGCATTACCAGAAAGCCCAAGGCCTCCACTTACTCTTAAAGATCCTGTTGCTGTTGATGTAGAAGTTATATTTCCACCGATTGATACACCAGTTCCAGTAAATTGCAGGTTAGCATTCTCACTTACTGCAGCTGAGGATGTAGCATAAAATGCTGCATAAGTAGCGGTACCGGCATTAACTACTCCACTACCACTACCACCTGATGCAAGAGGTACCCATGACATTACACCAGCCATTGTAGAAGATAATACTGATGTTCCTGTAGCTGTAGGAGATGTAGCTGGTAATGTATATGTTGTATTTACACCAGATTGAGCACTTACAAACGCAGTACTAAATGAAGAATTGAATAGTTGTAATCTTCCGCCTATTGATAAAGATTGCCCAACACTAGCGCCACCAGTTATATTTAAGGCACCTGTATTTGTTGATGTAGAATTTACCGAAGACGTAACAGCTAAACCGGAAACTGATAAAATTTCAGAACTCGGATTAAAGAACAGTGTTAGGTCATTTGAAACTGCTATACCACCTGAACCTGAAACTGTACTTGTTGGTCTTGTAAATAGCAAAGTATGACTTAAGTTTTCTGATCCAATCGCAACTTGTATGTTATTACTAGTGGTAGCTAAACCAGTTACATTGCCAGTGAGATTTCCAGAAACATTACCTGTAACATTACCAGAAACATTACCTGTAACATTACCTGACACGTTTCCAGTGACATTTCCTGAAACATTTCCTGTAACAGATCCTGAAACATTTCCTGTTACATTACCAACTAAATTTCCATAAGCAATACTATGTGCTAGTCTTACACCACTGATGCTTGCGCCAATACCTGAAACCCATAAACTTCCACCAATTCCAACTCCACCTGATACTACTAAAGATCCCGTAGATGAGGATATTGAGGTTGTTGTATGAGTTATAGAAACTTTAGCAGCTGTTGTGTCATTTTTGAAAGTAGAAGAACCTTGTACAGAAGCTCCGGTTGCTGCATAATAAGCAATTTCAAATTCTCCGCCTGGTTGTACACCAGTTCCTCCTCCACCCGATCCACCTGAAATCGTCGTCCAAGATAGTGTGCCTGAGCCATTAGTTGTTAAAGCTTGTCCGTTTGAACCATCTGATTGTGGAAGAGTATATGTTACGTTAGTAGAAGCATTTGATTTTATTGCTGTGTAAAAAGTATCTGCAGAATTAAAAAACTGTATAGAGTTAGCAGATTTGACTTGAAAAGAATTACTTCCTGGAGCGCTTATATTGTCAAATAAGAAACTGATAGCGCTTGCACCATTTGTAGTTGCAAACGCTGAAGAACCCCTAACATGAAGTTTGTAAGCAGGATTTGTATTACCTAATCCAACCAATCCACCAAATTCATTAATATAAACATTTCCAGAAGCGTTAGCTCTTAATAATGGAATACCAGAAATATCATTAACTGCCCAAATATAACCAGTGGATAAGTTAGGACTGATTGAAAATAATTGTCCTTGTGAGCCTTCAAATACTACAGAATTGTCTTCCAAAACTGATAGAAAAATTGGGTCACCAGTTTGGCCAATCATAGCCATTGTCGGAACTGTGGTAATACCAGTAGTTCCAAATGATGCTTGATTAAATGAAAGCCTACCACTTATACCCACACCACCTGCAACTTGAAGCGCTCCTGAAGATGTGCCAAATGATGCAGTAGTATGGCTAATTCTTACTTGCCCTGTTGCTGTATTGTTGATTAATGTGGATGAGCCTTGAACTGTGGCACCTGCTGTAGCAAAATAGGCTACATCATAAAGTGCGCCTGCATATACTTCTGCACTACTCGATCCTAAAGGAACCCAACTCATCACACCAGCAATTGTTGATGACAATACTGATGTACCAGCAGATGATTGGGGAGAGTTTGTTGGTAAAGTATATGTGGTTGAAGCTGCTGCTGCACCTGCTCTAAAAGCAGTAAAAAATGCGTTTGATGGGTTGAAAAAGAATAATGTTTGACCTATAGAAGCATTGGAGCTTACTGCCAAACCGCCCTGAACTTTTATTGCACCAGATAATAATGATGTAGATTGTGTAGTAGAAGCAACATTAACATCACCAGAAAAAACACCAGTCGTAGCCCACAATCTCCATCTAGCTGTATCTTTTCCTAAATCATATCCATTAGTCCCTGGAATAAAAGCATCAGTACCGCTGTTATCAGTGAATGTTGCTAATGTTGTTGCACCACCAGGAGAAGACCCCGGAGAAAAGGCACCAGAATAACCTACTATGGAAATTGTGTTCTGAGCATCACCCTTAATAGAAATCGATTGAGCTGATACAGCACTATCGTTCCAATATATTTGACCAGTACTAGGGTCTATGATGACATCAGTAGGCATTTAATATTATTCCTTAACCAAAATGGCATCTAAAGTTGTGAGTAATAATTCAATAATTGCGATTCTAGTATCTTTACCACTCAAACCAATTTCTGAAAAGTCAGAACCATTAATGTGAAATGTTTTTCTTTCTAAAACATTTAGATCGTAATCAAGCAGCGAATAAATAAATCTAATTCCTGATTCAATATTAATGTTGCCTTCTTCAATTTCAAGCCATTTTATATTTATGTTTGATGCTTTTAAAATTCTGAACTTGTGCATAATTTTTCCACTTATGAATAATAATATTCAGAAGGCAAACTAACGCTTGCCTTCTGATATCTCATGCACGTTGATACTAATCTTGTTCAGTATCTAAATGTGCATCTTTTCTTGAACCATGAACTATATAGTCAACCTTGATTAATTTAAATTTCTTAGTAAATGGATTACCAGTTGCTGATATTATAAAGGAACTAGGAGTTTTTTCTGAAATTTGCACTCCATAGTTGCCCCATGGTGTAAGTTGAATTGAATAATCTTCATTTACAAGATGTGTCCAATATTCTGGTAACTCAATCAATAAGTTGCCTTTACCTTCAACAGTTCCTCTATGATAAACACCATGTTCAGGTCCTTCAAGAACACCGTATACAAGCCTCTTGCCTTCTTTTGTTGGGTGAGGAATGTCAAAGCTCTTGGTTGTAGCTCTCAAGTTTCCATTAGCATCAACTGAGAATTTTGATGTTGCTGTTGAATTGATACCTCTTATGAAGAAGTCACTTGTTGAGTTGTCATCTCCAGCGTTAGTCTGAATTGTCAAATAAGAACTATTTGATATTGCAGTAGTAGATGTTAATGTTATGCCAGCTCCACTACCAGTTATAGTAGGTACAGTTAATGTATCTGTTGAAGCATTATAAGCTAAATTTGTATCTGTAGAAACTGCAATTCCAGTGCCAGTTGCTGATGATGACAACAATATATAGTTAGTGGTTGCGAGAGTTGAAGCAACATTCAAGTTTTGTGCTGTTGTGGCTGTTCCGCTTACATTTCCTGTAAGGTTACCTGAAACGTTACCAGTAACATTTCCAGAAACGTTACCTGTAACGTTACCTGATACGTTTCCTGTAAGATTACCAGAAACGTTTCCAGTCACATTTCCTGAAACTGTACCAGTAACATTTCCTGTCACGTTACCAGAGACACCACCAGTGACGTTGCCTGATACATTACCTGTGACGTTACCTGAAACGGTACCTGTAACATTTCCTGAGAAACCAGTTGCAGTTACTACTCCAGTACTTGGTATGAATTTGAATGCTGTAGCTACAGATACACCAGTACCAACTGCCGTGACTCCCGAAGGACTAAATGTTACAAAGTGATCTCCAGATTGTGTAGTTAATATTTGAGCAACACTATTAGCAGTAGAAGCAATTCCAGTAACATTTCCAGTTAGGTTACCGGATACGTTTCCTGTGACGTTACCTGAGACATTACCAGTAAGGTTACCAGATACGTTACCAGTCACATTACCAGAAACAGTACCTGTAACATTTCCAGTGACGTTACCTGAAACTCCACCAGTTACATTTCCAGAGACATTTCCTGTAAGATTTCCAGATACGTTACCAGTTACATTGCCTGAAACGGTTCCTGTAACATTACCAGAGAAACCAGTTGCTGTTACGACACCTGTACTAGGAATAAATTTCAAGGCAGTAGCTACAGATACACCAGTACCAACTGCTGTTACACCTGAAGGGCTAAATGTGATGAAGTGGTCGCCAGACTGTGTAGTTAATATTTGAGCTACACTATTAGCAGTAGAGGCGATTCCTGCAACATTTCCAGTGAGGTTACCAGAAACGTTACCTGTAACGTTACCTGAAACATTACCAGTGAGGTTACCAGATACGTTTCCTGTCACTGTACCTGAAACATTACCCGTCACATTTCCAGATACGTTACCCGTCACTGTACCTGAAACATTTCCAGTTACATTTCCAGATACGTTCCCAGTAACGTTTCCTGATACAGTTCCTGTTACGTTTCCTGAGAAACCAGTAGCTGTTACAACACCAGTACTAGGAATAAACTTGAACGCTGTGGCTACAGATACTCCTGTACCTACAGCAGTTACACCTGATGGACTAAATGTTACAAAGTGATCACCTGATTGTGTAGTTAATATTTGAGCAACACTATTAGCAGTAGATGCAATACCTGTAACATTTCCTGTAAGATTACCTGAAACGTTTCCTGTGACATTTCCTGAGACGTTACCTGTAAGGTTTCCTGAAACATTACCTGTTACTGTGCCTGATACATTACCTGTTACGTTTCCTGATACATTGCCTGTTACATTTCCAGAAACAGTACCTGTAACGTTACCATTGAATCCTGTTGCGGTGACTACGCCAGTGCTTGGCACAAATTTGAAAGCTGTCGCTACTGAAACTCCAGCACCAACGGCAGTAGCTCCTGATGGACTAAATGTTACAAAATGGTCTCCCGATTGAGCTGTCAGAATTTGTGCTGAACTATTTGAAGTTGACGCAATACCAGTAACATTACCAGTAAGGTTTCCAGAAACATTACCAGTGACATTACCAGAAACATTACCTGTAAGGTTACCTGAAACGTTACCAGTAACGTTTCCAGTATGAGCGCCTTCTAGATTTGCAACTATAGTACCGACAGTTCCAGTGTAAACATTTGAACCAGCAACGGTTGTTGCGTTTGGTATGAATCTAAACTTACCATCCGTATCTGAGAAACCAAAGAAGCCAGTAGTGGCAGTACCGCCAGTAGCCCATCTGAATTCAATACCTCTATCTTGATTATTATCAGCTGTAGAGTGCGATCCTCCAACACCTGATCCGACAACGATAACAGGATCAACAATTGTGGAAACTGTTGAGTCTACGGTCATTGTAGTTCCTTGAACAGTCAAGTTTCCTGTAATAACTACGTTGTCGGTGATATCAACTTGACCACCACTTGAATCTAATATAAGATTACCTGTTGATGTAGAAACTGTTCTTGCTGCACTTCCTACTACTACAGAGTTTGCTGTGACGTTACCAGTGCCAACAGAAAGTGCATTTGTGCTTGGGTTTAAGGTTACAGTGGAGTCAGAAGAAACTGCTACACCTGCACCTGTTGCTGATGGAGAGAAAAGTATATAATGCGCTGTATTTTCTGCTGCATTATTTACAACCATGTTAGCTGCTGTAGAAGCTACGCCAGAAATTGTACCAGTAAATGCACCGTTAAAGTTTGTTGAATATAATGTATTAGCTGTAGGATCATAGTATAGAGTATTGTCTGTTGATAATGCAAGGCCTGAACCAGTTTGTGTTCTTACAAATGGCAAGAAATGGTTACCAGTAGCAGTATCTGCAGCTAAAACATTAACATTCTGAGCAGTTGTAGCAAATCCAACAACATTTCCTGTAAGATTACCTGAGACGTTACCCGTTACGTTTCCAGAAACATTTCCAGTTAAATTACCGGATACGTTTCCTGTAACGTTACCAGAAACAGTTCCTGTAACATTTCCAGTTACGTTTCCTGAAACACCACCTGTCACATTACCTGAAACGTTTCCTGTAAGGTTTCCTGAAATATTACCTGTGACGTTACCTGAAACGGTACCTGTAACATTTCCAGAGAAACCTGTAGCAGTTACTACTCCAGTGCTTGGAATAAATTTAAAAGATGTAGCTACAGAAACACCAGCTCCTACAGCTGTTACACCTGAAGGGCTAAATCTGACAAAGTGATCACCAGATTGTGTAGTTAATATTTGCGCAACACTATTTGCTGTTGATGCAATTCCAGTTACATTTCCAGTAAGGTTTCCAGAAACATTACCAGTGACATTGCCAGAAACATTTCCTGTTAGATTACCTGATACATTGCCTGTTACATTTCCAGAAACGTTACCTGTTACAGTACCTGAAACGTTTCCAGTAACATTACCGGATACGTTTCCTGTTACGTTACCTGAAACTGTGCCCGTTACATTACCTGAAAAACCTGTGGCGGTGACAACGCCTGTGCTTGGAATGAATTTAAGCGCTGTAGCAACAGAAACTCCTGCCCCAACAGCAGTCGCTCCTGAAGGGCTAAATGTCAAGAAGTGATCGCCTGATTGTGTAGTTAGTATTTGAGCTACACTATTTGCTGTTGATGCAATACCAGTTACATTTCCAGTAAGATTACCTGATACATTACCTGTAACATTACCAGATACATTTCCTGTAAGGTTACCAGAAACATTACCAGTTACATTTCCTGAAACGGTCCCTGTTACATTGCCTGTAACATTACCAGAAACACCACCCGTAACATTTCCTGAAACATTTCCTGTTACATTACCTGAAACTGTACCAGTTACGTTACCAGAAAAACCAGTTGCTGTCACAACACCAGTACTTGGTATAAATTTGAAGGATGTCGCAACCGATACACCAGCACCGACAGCTGTTACACCTGAGGGACTAAATCTAACAAAGTGGTCACCAGATTGTGTAGTTAATATTTGTGCAACACTATTAGCAGTAGAAGCAATACCAGTAACATTACCAGTAAGGTTACCAGAAACGTTACCTGTTAAGTTTCCTGATACATTACCTGTAACGTTACCTGATACTGTGCCTGTAACATTACCTGAGAAACCAGAAGCATTCACAACTCCAGTATTTGGAACGACAAAGACTGTAGAGACAGTCGAAATTGCAGCACCAGCAACTCCAGTTGCTGTTTGTGATGCTGACATTGTCAAGTAATGGCTTGATGTTTGAGTTGCAGAAGTTGCTAAATTTAAATTACTAGCAGTTGTTGCAGACCCTGAAAATGGAGAAATATCATCTGTGTAAGCAAGAGTTTTAGCTGTTCCAGAACCAACACCAACTCTAATTTTGTTTTGACTTGTATCCCATGTGAGCACACCAACAGCTGTTGATACACCTGTAGAAGCTACGGTGTTAAAACCAAATTGATCTGCGTCTACTCTTCCTAAAAATGGATGGAACCAAATTTTTGCAGTAATACCTGTACCAGTGCCATAGTTTCCAATTGGTTTGTATTGATTTGTTCCATCATAACCACCAATTACAAGAGTAGGTCTTGTTGTGGTAATTGCATAGTTATATATTGTAGCTCTTACATTATTATCAATACCTGTGGAATCTGGTACAGCAGGGGCATTCCAATAAAAGTTAACCTGAGAAGTTGAAGAAGCTGCAGCACCACCAAATCCAGGAATGATAACAATATCTTTATTACCACCAGATCCTGGCCCTGGATCACCAGCCTCTTGAGATCCGTATGCAGTAAAATCTCTATTTACAGAAGAAGCAACTGGTTCATTTAAATCAACTGCACGAGATTGCCTCTTAAGAGATTGTAAGACTTTTTCCGCAAAGTCTAATGGTTGATCGTTGTTATTATTTTCTGGCATAATAATTCTCCACTACAATTTAGGTTGTTCAACAGAAAGCTTAATATCGGTGCGCTCTCCTATAACAAAATAATCAAATTCAATATATTGTTTACGTAAGAAGTGCCTGTTTATCCTTTTCACTTTAAAAGAATAAGAACTACTTTCAGAAACATACAGATTAGCATTTATTCTTGAGGTAATTAGAACAGAGATTTCATTTTCAGAAAGCGCATGAAAATAATCAGGTAATTCAACAACTACCTCATTGTAACCAGAAGCTTTACCCCTTTGATAAATTCCATGTTCCGGGCCTTCAAGAGATCCATGTTCTAAATACATGTCTGGTCTTAAAGGGTGTTGAATTTTAAAGCTTTTGGTTTGAGCTTTTATGGATCCATTTACAATTATGATGGAACCATTTTGTTGCATTATGGAATCAGTTAAAGCTGTACCACCGCCTGTCCATAAAGGCACATATGCTGAAGTACCTGTGCCTGTAACAAAACCTGATCCTGAAGATTCTATAGTTACTGAGCTAGCACTGAAAGAAATTGTTACACCAGAACCAGCATTAATACTTCTATATGTTAATCCAGTACCGCCAGAATTAGAAGAAAGAAATGCATTTGGAGCATTAATTGCTGTAAGGCCAGTACCGCCAGAAGTTATGGGTGTAACATTAAGGGCTCTCCAAGCAGTGCCATCGTATCTCCAAGTTTTTGCATTATCTGTAAAAATTTGGTTTAATGATGGGGATGGTGGAAAATTAAGTGCCATAATATTTCTGAAAAGGGGATCTATTTATTTATTCTGCATGAATCTTATAAAATATTTCTTATAATCCATATCTTCTTTTGGTTGCAACATAATTTTGATAAACTTCTGAGGCTGATAATGCTCGGTTATAAATCAACAAACCAGATACATTTCCATTTAAATATCTGTTATTTGAAAAGGCCCATCTTCCAATATTTATCAAGGGTTGTGAATCTCCAATACCAGCTGCTGTTCTAGCTAAACCTGATTGGATTCCATCAATATATAAAATTGATGTTGAACCATTGTTAGTACCTGTAATATGTCTCCAAGTACCATCTCCCACTTGAAATGTACTTGTGCATCTTGTAATTCCAGCACCAGGACTAGCTCCCCATTCTAATACTTTTCCTAAGTCTGGTCTATCTTGAATGACAAAACCAATTGTTCCTGGACCACTTAGATAAGCTGTTTGATAATTGTTGTCTAAAAGGGTTTGAATTGTTGCAGTGGTTGTGCCTGTTGTAGTCCACTTTGCCCAAAAACTTACAGTAATAGCGGATCCAGTTCTAAGTTGAGAAGGATAAGGAATTGAAACATAATCATTAGTGCCATCAAATGTAAAAAATCCACTATTGAAAGAACTAAAACCAACACCATTTACAAGAGTCGCTCCAACACCAGAGATTAAGTTATTTGCAGTTATTCCGCTTCCTGAGTAGCATCTTGTATTTGCTGCATCTAAATAAAAAAACAATCCATCAGTAGAAATTACATTATTATAATCAATGCCCATTAAAGTCCGTACCTTTTTTTACTAGCATTGTAATTTTGTACTATTTCTGTAGCAGTTAAAGCTCGGTTGTAGATTCTAAACTGGGCCAAATCCATGGAAATGAAAAAAAAGTCACTATAAAGCCAAGAGCTAATTCTTCCATTTCCACTGTTAAAACTTCTGTTACCTGTGTTTTCTGTTCCAGTAACTTGAGATAAAGATTGATTTTGCCCATTTATATAAATTTTATTATTTGAATAAGATACATCAGTTCTCATTTCAAAGACATAATGTTTCCATTGATTTAATAGACCAAGATCAGTGACTTGAGTTGATGTCAATCCATAAATATCAGATGCTGCAGTGTTGAATCCAAACCTTCCACTATTTGCCCAAACATCATACAAATTAAACCCAAAAGGCATTCCATTGCTGAATGATTTAATTCTTGCCCACATTTCTATCGATAAAGTTGTTCCAACATTAGGTACGTTAAAAGGTATATTGTCATTGGTACCATCAAGAATGAAGTAATTTGTTCCTGTAGTACCAAAACCTACACCATTTACTAAAGTGAGACCTATACCACTTACAAGGCCGTTTACAGTGATTCCAGAACCAACATAACTTCTGGTGTTTGCAGAATCTAAATAAACAGATAACCCTTCAGTCACAATTATAGGAGAATGATCTAAACCCATTATCTGTATCTCCCTTTTGTAGCATTATAATTTTGAAATATTTCTGTTTCCGATAATGCTTTATTGTAAAAAATAAAATTTGAAATATTGCCTGAAAAAGCCATATTTCCAACTTTGGTCCATGAAGTATTTTTTCCACTTCCTAAATAATAATAATAAGTTACTGAATAAATATTTTGAGTTTTTGTAATTGTGTCAAACAATATTCCATCTAAATAACTCTTATGACTAGTACTTTCAAAAGTTACATTAACTAGATGCCATTTATTATCATTAACAGAAATAGTTGAGACAGATTGATTTGTAGTTGTTCCACCCCAAAAACAAGAAGTTCTTAATTTTCCGTCAGTATCAACATAAATTGCAGGTACCCAACCACCTCCAGTTCCAGGGGTAGATCCATCTTCTTGACCTAATATCATTCCAGTTGTTGAAGTTTTAAACCAAATTGATATAGTAAAAGGATTTCCACTTTCATGAGCAAAGAAATTTGTTGGAAGCCTTATAAAATCGTTTGTGCCATCAAAGAAAAAAGATCCATTATTGCTGGAACTAAAGCCGGTGCCATTTACAAGAGTTGCGCCAATTCCACTTATCAATCCAGAAGAAGTAAGTCCTGATCCTGAATAAGAACGTAGATTTGCTGCGTCTATTTGCATATATATATTATCTACTACTTGGATAGGCCCAATATCAATGCCCATTAGAGATCATACCTCCTCTTTGTAGCATTATAATTTTGGAGAATTTCTTGGGCTGATAATGTTCTGTTATAAACTAAAACTTGGGCAATATTACAAGCAGCGTATTGATTTGCATTTGCTTCTGCGCCAATAAATAAATTATTTAAATTATTACTTATATTGTATGTAAAGTTTGAAACTGAAGCACCATTCAAATAAAGATTACCATCACCACCAGAAAATGTAAGTACTACATTTTTCCAAGCACCATCAGAAATATTAATTCCTGAACTTCTTGTAGCTGGAGCTTGCCAATCATAAGCAGCTAATACGCCATCAACATAAAACAAACCATAAGCAAATTGTTTAGCAACAATACCTCTAAACCCACCTCCCGGAGATGAGGCTCTTGTCCAAGCTGAAACTGTTCCTGATGAAATTTGAACACTAGAATTATTACCAGCTGTTATATAATCATTTGATCCATCAAAAATAAAATATCCATTGTTAGTAGTTCCAAAGCCTGTACCGTTTACAAGTGTTCCTCCGATACCAGCAACTAAACCATTTGCAGTTAAACCAGTGCCAGAGTAACTTCTTGATACGGCAGCGTCAATATCAAGAACTAACCCTTCTTTTACAATTCTTGGCCCAGCTTTCACGCCCATTATTTGCCATACCTTTTTTTAGTGGCTCTATAATTTTGTAATACCTCTAATGCTGTAATAGATCTGCTATAACCCATAAAACTTCCTAAAAATGCCTGATGATTTCTAAAAGTTGATAAGATTGCTAAAAGTTGAGCTGGGCCAGCATAAATTTGATTACTAGTATTAAATGAAGCATCAAGAGCCCCATCAAGAAATATTGAACTACCAACACCAGAAGCATTTGTGAAAACAACATTAGTCCAAACGCTTTGTCCTATTGATGAATTACTTAGGTTTGTAGTCCCATTCCAAATATTATATTTAGAACTAAGCATACTCAATCCAGTAGGGTCTGAATTAGTAGATAATAATTGCTTTTCTGTTGCACCTGATGGTACTGTGTGATTATAAATCCAAAAAGAAAAGGACCAACTTGTTAATGCTGGCAGAGTTAGTTGAGCAAAATCATTAGTACCATCAAAAGAAAAATATCCAGAATTATTTGATGAATATGTTGGGCCATTGACCAAAGTGCAACCAAATCCAGAAAACAAATTATTTATTGTGACACCACTACCGCTATAACTTCTTGTATTAGCAGCATCATAATAAAGAAACATTCCATTAGTTACTACTCTTGGATGATGTTTGAGGCCCATTATAGATACCTCTTCTTTGTGGCATTATAATTTTGTAAAACTTCTTGTGCTGATAATGCTCTAGTATATACACTCATATTTGATATTTGACTTGCTTGTGCGTCACCAGTAGAAACATCAGTGCCGGTATTTAACCATCTTCCATTAAAAACAAATGGCTTTGTTATAGAAACATCATTTACAGAACCATTTGCAACTTGAACACCATTGAGATATATATATGAGTCTGATCCAGATGGATTTTTCACAAATGCATAGTGGTTAAAATTTGCTGATACCAACGCTGCATTGGAATAAGCAATTCCAACACCATCCCCACCTCTTGAAAATCTTATTGTTGTTGATGATTCTAATCTTGCAGCATAACCTGTCCCGTTGTTCCATACTTCATTGCCAAAAAGTGCCATCCAGAAAGTATTTCCAACTCTTTTAAACCAAATGCATACAGTAAAAGATGTTCCACTAGCTAATGTATAGTCAGATAATAATAAATTGTTTGCTGAAGCTACAAATGTTGCTGGATTTGATGAATTGTAAGATATTCCAGAACTTAATGTTGCACCAATTGCACTAGATGTAGCAATGTTATAAGTTGTATTTCCGCTTCCAGAATAACTTCTGGAGTTTGCAGCATCAATATAAAATACTAATCCATTTCTCACAACGCTTGGATTATACTTAGTTCCCATTTTTATTTTATAATATTCTTATCTTGGTAATAATGTAAACAAAATGTCAACAACTATCTCAAAACAATTTTCAACCTTTTTAACGTTAGCTCGCTCTGGTGAATACACACTATCAGGATCCACTTTTAAATGGCAAAATACTAGTAATGCTTCCTCACAAAATGATTCATACACCTCTTTGTTATTTACAGATGCAGCAAATGTGTTAGCTCCAGTACCAACATCATTATCTCCAGCAGATGAAACTAATTATCTTGTTTGTAAAAATTTAGATTCTAATATTCCAAATGATGCGACAATTGAAGGTATCAAAATTTATATAGACCGATACAATTCTTTTACAGGAGATGGTACGGTTACTATTAAAGATAATGCGATTTATCTTACTAAAAATGGCACTGATACCGTTGGAAACAATAAAAGCACTGGAGCAACTTGGTCTTCATCAGATACAGACACATACATATCATTTGGTGGTGTATCAGATCTTTGGGGTACTTCTTGGACAGCATCAGAAATTAACGATGATAATTTTGGTGTTATGATTGGCCCTAATATTGAATTTGATGGTACTACTGGCGAAAATGGCAGTAGTGCAAATATTGATCACGTATATATAGAAATTACATTTTCTGGCGGTGCTCCTGGAAGAAGAAGGGCTGTATTTATTGCAAAAAATAATTAAATTATTGTTCTTCTATAGTCATTGCAATACTTAAATTTGCAGCAGACCCAACTGACGTAAAGAATAATCTTACATAATCTCCTGAAACAATTGACCCAGCAACCCCAGCAGAAGAACTTATGGTTGTGAATGAAGCAGAATACACTGCTGCTCCTACTAAAAATGATGCGCCAGAGCCAGCAGTTATTGTATTTGTTGTTGACCAAGCAGCATTTCCAGATGTATGTCTTTGTAAATAGAATGACAAGCCTGTTCCTCCAGATAATGTTTCATTTCTATAATCAATTCTCTTTACAAAATAATATTTAGTTGTTCCATCAGGGGCAAATGGTATATTCAGACTTACACTATCAGCACTATTTGCTGAAGGAGTAAAGCCAGCACCAAAGCTTAAAACATAATTTGTTTTAGATGGTGGTGTCCAACTCATAACACCAGAACTATTTGATGTCAGATATGAAGTGCCTGTTGCTGGGGCTGATGACGGGAGGGTATATATTGTTGAACCGGAGCCGGTAAATTTAAACCCAGAATAATTTCCACCATTATAAAGTTGGACAGCGCCTGTTGTATCTACACTAAATAACTCCACACCACCAGCTTCATTTATATCTCTTACAATACGATATTTAGTTGACCCAGATCCAGCACTGAAAACATCTGTTCCAAAGTTTTTATTATTTGCCCAATAATATCTAATTGCTGGTGTGTCAGTAGTTCCATTATCTAGTGAAATGTCACCTTGAGAATAATTTTTGCTAAATGTATCAGTGCCAACTCTAAGCATTCCATCAATATAAGTTGACCCACCAATACCTACACCGCCATACACTCTCAAGGAACCTGATGTAGTAGATGTCGCAGCAATATTTCCACCAATTGATATTCCAGTTCCGGTAAATTGCAGATTAGCATTTTCACTTACGGCATTAGACGAAGCTGGATAAAACGCAGCGTAGTTTGCAGTTCCACTATTTACAGTGCCTGAACTAGCTCCGCCCATAATATTGGTTCCAACAGAGCTTCCACCACTTGTGATATCTAAATAGAAACCTCTAGCAGAACCACCTTGCTCAAAGAATCTAAGCCTATTTTGGAAGATATCAATTGTCACACCATTAGTTATTGTGGAGTTAGTTACTGGCTTGTTAAGGAATATCTCACCACCTTCATCACCAGAGCTCTGCATAATACTTAATTTGGAACCTGCATTTGCAGCAATAAAAACATCGCCTTGAACTCCAAGCCCTCCACTAACCACTAGAGCTGCTGTTGAAACACCCGTAGCAGAGGTAGTGTTAGTTACATTTACTGTCCCGCCAATAAATGCATTGCCAGTGATTCCTAAACCACCATTAACAACTAAGGCACCAGTAGTGGTTGAAGTACTGTTTGTAGTATTTGTAACTGTTGTAGTTCCACCAATAAATGCATTACCTGTAACACCTAAGCCTCCATTAACACTTAATGCTCCTGATGTAGTAGATGAACTGTTGGTAGTATTTGTGATTCTTACAGTACCGCCAATATTTGCATTACCTGTAATACCTAAACCACCATTAACAACTAATGCACCTGTTGAAATCGATGTACTGTTTGTTGTGTCAGAGAATCTTGAAGCTCCACCAACATTAATACTTCCACCAATTCCTACACCACCTGAGACTACCAAACTACCTGAAGATGTATTTAAAGAAGCCGTTGAACTAGTAAATCTTGATGCTGATCCTACATATAACGATCCGCCTATACCAACACCATTTGATACTATTAATGCTCCAGTGGTTGTTGAAATAGATGTTGTACTACTTGATAAAACAACACTTCCACCAATATTTGCATTACCAGTAATACCTAAACCACCAACAACTACTAATGAGCCAGTAGATGTTGATGATGAATTTATTGAACCATTACCAATTTGTGTATATCCACCAAACTCATTTATATTTACAGTTTGACCAGCAGAAGCACTAATAATTGGCAAACCAGATATATCACTAACGGAGAAAATTTCACCTGAGGACAAATTACTATCAATAGAAAATACTGATCCTTGTGATCCTTCAAAGTTAAGTGAATTATCAGTGAGAACAGTTAATGTTATCGGAGCTGATGTTGTTGCTCCAATAAATGACATCGTTGGGTTTGTAAGAATTCCTGTGAAACCCAATGAAGCTGTAGTGAATGATAACTGACCAGATATTCCAACACCACCAGCTACTAATAAAGCTCCAGTAGATGTATTTGTAGATGCTGTTCCTGAAGTGATTGCTACGCCTGAAACAAATAATCTATCAGTGCTTGCATTGTAAGATAATAAAGAATCAGATGAAACTGCAGAACCTGATGATAATTGCTGAGGTGTAAATAGAATTGGGTGGAAGACATTTGCACTTCCAGCAGAATTTACTACGACATTTTGAGAAGTATTTCCTGATGAACTTGATGCTGTCATAGGAACCCAAGACAAAACACCAGCGGCAGTGGATTGTAAAACCGAAGACCCTGTTGCCGGAGAGGTTGCTGGTAACGTGTATACTGTATTACCTGATGCAGAAGATACAAATGCTGTGTAATTAGCGTCGTTAAATAATTGAAGCCTTCCACCTATACTTGCTGACTGACCAATTCCAACTCCACCTGTTACAACTAAAGAGCCTGTTGAAGCTGTATTTGATGCTGTAGTTGAGGTTATTGCAGCACCAGAAACACTCAATATATCTGATGATGGATTATATACTAATGTAGTGTTTGAAGAAACTGCTAAACCAGAAGCGGAGCCAAAAGATGGTGTAAATAATAATGGGTGATTTGCATTTGTATTAGCAGAAATAACATTTAAATTATTTGCAGTAGTGGCAAGGCCAGAAGTATTAGAACTGCCTGATGTTATTGCATACCCTGATTGATGGGAATAGGTGGCAGTAGAAGCAGTTCCAGATAGTGAACCTGTCACAACTCCATTATTTATAGTAACTCCAGAAATTCCAGTTGCAGAAGATACATATAAGCTTCCACCAATACCTACACCACCCTCAACAACCAAAGTTCCTGTATCAAATGAGGTTGATGGATTATTGGAATTCATTACAACATCATTAGCAAAGGTTTTAATTCCACCAATTGTTTGTGTTGTATTTGTAATTAGCCCACGAGCTGATGAACTTGCATTTGGAATGTTGAAAGTATGGACACTGCCAATAGAACTAATATTAAAATCTGATCCTGATGTTCCGGTTACTAATGTTTGTGCATTTGAAGTAAGTAAATTCAATGAAGCAAGGCCTGTGATTGCTAAACCACTACCTGGCAAAATACTTGAAACAGGCGTTACAGTTAAAATAACGCTTGGTATATCAGGTCTTGTTGGCGTTGCAATTCCTGAAAATGATACTAACCTCATGTTAGAATCTGGTGAACTGAATGCTAGTTCAACATATTGTCCACTAATAAAAGTGCTTACAAAATTCAATGACAAAATAGTTTCTTCATCTTTACCAGCAATTGTTTGTCTTGAATTAGAAATTGGTACATTTACACCATCTATTTTGAACCATAAGTCAAATTGAGAGGGCTGAGAGCCATCAGCTAAATCAACTTGAGTGGAAAATTGAACATTGAAGACACCACTATCATTAATGTAAATTCTAGTTGTTGATCCGGAACCTATTGAAACGTTATTTGATTCATAAGTTAGATTAAAGCTTACTAATGTTTCTGTGTTAGCAGCAGTTACTTGTTGAGTTGCTGTACTTCCAAATGCACCATATGTTGGAGTAAGTAAAGCCTTCCAAGTCAAACCAGTTCCAGTGCTAGAATCAGCTGAAAGAATTGTTAAATTATTACCAACAGGGAATTTACTTAGTGTATTACCAGCACCTACTAAAAGATCACCCTTAGAATATGAATTATAACCAGTACCACCATAATATGATGTAATTAATGATCCAGACCATACACCAGTAGAAATGGTACCTACAGCAGTTAAGGATGAATTTGTAACACCTGTTCCTAATGATGAATTTGAAAGAACGATACCACTGTTTATCTTATAAGTATTTCCAGAAGCTAAATTCCAACTTTCTGAAGAAGACCAACCTACACCAGAGTACCAATTTATAGATTTGTCTGTACCACCACGTAGTGTAATTCCACCGCCTTGTGCAGTGACATCAGATGGAGAAGTTACAGAACCTAATTCAATATTTTTATCATCTACTGTCAATGTAACCGAATTGATAGTAGTTGTAGTGCCATTTATTGTTAAATCACCAGATACATATAGACTACCGCCAATTCCTACTCCTCCAGTAACTACTAAAGCTCCTGAAGTTGCGTTTGTAGCTTGAGTTGTGGATGTAATAGCTAAACCTGATGTTGATAAAATATTTGTAGACGGGTTGTATGACAGTGTTGTATTTGAAGATAATGCAACACCAGAACCAGAACTTGATGGACTGAAAACTAATGGATGAGATAAATTTGTAATTGCATTTACTAAATTTACATTAGCAGAAGTTGTTGCAGTTCCTGTCAAGTCTCCAATTATTGCAGAAGAGAATGTTTTCTGACCAGCAATTGTTTGGGCTGAAGTTGTAATAAGACCAGTTGATCCAGAACCAGCGATTGGAATATTGAATGTATGTGTTGAACCGGAAGAAGAAATATTAAAGAATGCACCAGATGTTCCGGTATCAAAATATTGTATAGATGTTGATACATTATTTAGGGTTGTTATTCCTGATCCACTTACTGTAGCTTGTACTGTTGTCCAAGCTATACCGGAATTTGATGTGGAGTCAGCAGTTAAGAAATATCCATCAGTGCCAATTGGTAGCTTAATAAATGTTGTCCCAGCACCAATAAGCAAATCACCAAATGTGTATTGTGAAAGACCAGTACCACCATAGGTAACGCCAAGCGCCCCTGCAACTTGGCTTGTTAAATCAAGTGAATTGAAAGAAATCCAAGAAGTTCCATTCCACTTCCATACATTGCCGTTTTCAGAATATAATGTTCCTACTGTAGGTGAACTAGGAAAGTTTAATTTTGCCATCTATAACCTCACCGCCTAATATCCAAGTGCCGTTTTTAATATTGATGTATAGTTATTTACTATATTTACTATTTGCCCATGAGTCACTGCAATTCCAGATTGCCTACTTAATAGTGATGTAATCGCTACTATATTTTTTACATTAGGCCCTGAAGTGAAAAAAGAAGCTGCACAAAAGTCAGTGTTATTAACAGTTCCAGTAGTAATTCCACCAAATACTGATGACCAATTTGAATGACCTAACAATAAAAATAAATTACAAATGGATGGGTCACCTGCTCCTGAAATCTGTCTATACCAAGCATATGTGGTAAAACCGTTAAGTAAAGTCCCATTGTAAGCATAAGAAGTTCCAATTGAACCTGACGCTCCATCAGCTCCAGCATTTCCACCAATTTGCCAACCTATACTTGCACCAACACCACTTCTTGTACCAATGACAGTTAGTGGGTGTGCTAAGGTTGTAACAATTCCACTTCCTGCAGTTTGTTGAGAGTATCCAATTGAAGCAAAATAAAAATCTGTATCTACTACTGATGTTGCTGTTGCTGCATAACTTACTCTGAATGGAAAACTTCCTGATGATCCAGAATTTCCTGTATATGCAATACCTGACCGTAAAGCAGGAGTTGTAAAGTTCCCGCCATCATACATATCTCCAGTTCCATCTGAAATAAATGTGGAATCACCGTCTAATGTATATGCATAAAAGTTTAAGTTTCTAAGCAAATCCCTATTAGTTCTCAAGGCACCGACCATGGTGTCAATAAGCTGATATGGAATACCAGCTCTTCTACCATGAAAACCAGCTCTTGAAAATCCAAATGGCATTATGAGTACCCTGTAGTCAATGCTGCTAAATAATTTGAACCTGTATTGAACATGTTTATTACATCAATAGAATTTGCTGTTGTGCTGAGAGTTTTATTGCCTCCAGCATATTTAATATTTGAGTCAGATGTAATACCCCATCCACCAGTAGCATTTTGACTTAAGATTAATGTTAAAGATGCACCGACAGGCATATTTGTAGGTAAACCAAGCCAACAATTTCCAGCAATTGTGTATGATTGAACACTTCCTTGAGACCAGTTTGGATATATTGTTGAACCAGTACCAGCAGTTCCACCAGCATACACATTTTCAACAAATCCTGAATTTGAAACTACTGTGTTTGCATATAAACTTCCGCCTATACCAACTCCTCCAGATACTATGAAGGATCCAGTAGATGATGATGTACTACCTGTCGAGTAAGTTATAGCAACTTGATTTGTAGAAGTATTATTTGTAAAATTATTAGAGCCACTTACTGAATGGCCAGCTCCCGAATAAAAAGCCACTTCATATAAATCACCAGAACCAAGATCTGGGAATGTAACATATTGACCTTGACCCCAGCGTTGATTTGCATCTACCCATTGTCCAGCACCGTCAGTATCATCATAATATACTTTTAGGACACCTTCTTCATCATGCCAAAAAAGGTCGCCTTGAATTGGTGAAAGTGGATAAGTAGAAGTGATTAATACACCACTTCTATTGTAAATTGTAATTGTTCCACCAGAATAAATTAAGGATATTCCGGCACCAGCTACTAAACCTAATGTAGAACCTAATCCAACTGTTGTAAGACCAATTCCAATAAATGGATTTTGCAGGTTATCATTTTGCAACAAGCCCCATCTCAAGTCGGTTGGTTGAGATAAATCTGCAATAAGTACAAAATTATTGCTACCAATAGGAAATTTAGAAAGTGTAGTGCCAGTACCTACTAAAAGATCTCCAGTAGAATAAGTAGCGTATCCAGTGCCACCATATAATGAAGTTATTGCTGTTGCTGCCCAAGTACCGGACGTTACAACAGATCTATCAATTATCAAGCCAGAGATGCTAGATCCAGTACCACCAACATATAAACTTCCACCAATTCCAACTCCACCTAAAGCTACTATAGAACCGCTTGTAGTATTTATTGATGCGGTTGTTTGATTAGCCCTTAATGTTGAATTATTTACTGTAAACGTACCAGTTGTGGCTCCAAATGATAATGCAGTACCAGCCTGGAAACTATTTACTGTTGTAGCATTTGCATTGAATAAATTTAATGTAGAAGCTGTCGTTGTAAATATATTATATGATAAACCAAGACCGCCAATTTTTAATGTTGAAGAAGAGGGTGTAAAACTTAAGCCAACACCTGAGGAAACTGCAACACCTGAACCTGTATTTGTAGGAGACAATAAAACAAAATGATCAGAAGCAGAAGTTCCAAGTGTTACTGAAATTATGTTTCTAGCAGTTGATGCAGTACCAGATAAACTTCCTGTAACAACCCCACTATTTATGAGAACACCAGAAATAGCAGTTCCAGCATTGACAAATAAACTTCCACCTATACCAACTCCACCTGCAACTGTTAAAGCTCCACTTATTGGTGAAATTGACACTGTGGAATAAGAAATTGAAATTCCTGTGCCAGTATTAGTAAATGAAGGAGATCCAGTTATTGCTGTTCCAGTTGCAAAATAATATGGAATTTCATTTATCGAGCCACTAGAAACTGTGCCAGAACCTCCACTACCACTTGCAGTAGCAGTCATAGGAACCCAGCTTAAAACTCCAGCAGAAGTCGATTGCAAAACAGAAGAGCCTACTGCTGGAGATGTTGCAGGTAGTGTGTAAACTGTATTACCAGAGGCAGAAGAGACAAATGCTGTGTAATTTGACCCATTAAATAATTGTAAGCTTCCACCAATACTTACTGATTGTCCAATACCAACACCACCTGCTACATTCAAAGCACCTGTGGATGATGATGTTGAAAAAGTTAATGATGTTACAGAAATTCCTGAAACACTTAATATATCTGTTGATGGATTGTATACCAAAGTAGTATTTGAAGAAACTGCTAATCCTGAAGCTGATCCTGAAGATGGTGTGAATAATAATGGGTGGCTTAAGTTTGTACTAGCAAAAACGACATTAACGTTATTGGCAGTAGTTGCATTTCCAGAAGATCCACTTGTAGCAGTCATAGGAACCCAAGACATTACACCTGCTGAAGTAGATTGTAAAACAGAAGAACCTGTAGCGGGAGAAGATGAAGGTAGCGTATATACTGTATTTCCAGAGGCAGAAGAGACAAATGCGGTATAGTTAGAGCTGTTGAATAATTGTAATCTACCGCCAATTGAAACTGATTTAGCAATTCCAGCTCCACCTTCAGTAAGGATTGATCCACTTGTTGTTGAGTCAGAATTTGATGAATTTACTAAGTATAAATTGTCTGCACTTATACCAATAGCACTAGATAATATAAAGTCACGTTTTATCGCAGCCATTGCTAAATCCTCATCACATTACATGATATTTTATATGTTGTTATTGCATTTGTTGGTGTTACTAGTAATCTCATATTTCCAGAATTAATGTCTCCATCAAATGTTGATAAAATAGAACCGTTATTTACAGAACCATATTCCGTCATATAAATATCACTACCGTCATGCACCATCATAATTTCTAATGCATGATATGAAGAACTTGAATTCATTTGAACATATATTTTTGCAGATCTGTAACTATTTGCATCTATAATTAATGCCACTTGGTCAGCTGTTGTTGTAGATGTGACTAATGAGGTTGACACAAAATCATTAATATTATTAACAGTGAATGATGAAGCAAATACTGATCCTGCAATTCCTGCCCCACCATCTACAATCAATGCGCCAGTAGATGTTGATGTTGCTGGAGTAGTGTTTGTTATATGAAGAGGTTGTGAAAGGTCTATTCCACTACCAAGAGCAATTTCCACCCATTGAGCAGTGTTTACATCATTATAATAAACAAGTAAACCACCGTCAGTTGAATTGAACCAAAGATCAGCATTTTTAGGACTCGATGGTGCAGTATCGGAAACTGTCAGAGGAGTTACAGTAGTCCAACCAACTCCTGAAGGTTTAGATGAATCAGCACCCAACACATAACTGTTTATGCCTACGGGTAATTTTATAAATGTAGAACCAGCTCCAACTAAAAGATCGCCTAAGGTATATGCAGTATAACCTGTACCGCCATATCTTGTTGTAATTGCTGTAGCTGCCCAAGTTCCTGATGTTACTAAGCCATTATTTAAAACAACACCTGAGATACTGTCAGCAGTTGATGTGTCAGTATATAAACTACCTCCAATACCTACACCACCAGTAACAGTCAAAGCTCCTGTTGAAGTTGATGTAGATACTGTACTTGAAGATATTACAGTGTCGTTAGTGAATGTCTTAGCACCAGCAAATGATTGAGCTAGTGTTGTTACTAGACCAGTCGAGCCCGTACTAGCAATTGGAATGTTGAATGTATGTGTTGAACCAGAAGAAGAAATATTGAAGAAATTTCCAGATGTTCCAGTTTCAAAATATTGCAAACCTACATTTAGACCATTAAGTGTAGTAACACCAGTTGCTGCTGTTGATGTCCACTTAACACCACCAGCAACTGTACTGTCAGCAGTTAAGACATAATTATTTGTCCCAACTGGTAATTTGATTAATGTAGTTCCAGCACCGACTAAAATATCACCAGTGCTATATGTTTGGTAGCCAGTTCCTCCATAATAATTTGTTATGGAAGTACCAGCCCATACACCAGTTGTAATTGTTCCTAAAGCTGTTAAGGAAGAATTGGTGACCCCAGTTCCTAAAGATGTTGAGGAAAGAACTGGTGTACCATTTATTCTGTAAACACTTCCAGAAGAGAGATTTGTATCACCAACTACATGTAATTTATATGATGGATTTGAAAGACCAATACCAACATTGGCAGTAAATTCTGCCATTGCAATTGTTCCATCTGCATTTGCACGTATGATTGGAAGACCAGATATATCTCCAACGTTAAAAATCCAACCTGTGGAAAGATTATTATTTATGCCAAATAATTTTCCAGATGTGCCTTCAAATAATAATGAATTGTCAGAAAGAACAGTTAAGGTGATTGGTGGAGAATTTGTGCTTCCAATAAATGCCATGGAAGGATTTGAAGCACCAGTATATCCTAATGCAGCTTGATTGAAAGATAGCTGACCAGAAACTCCTAATCCACCATAAACTGTTAGTGAGCCTGTATTGAAAGCGGTTGAGCCTGTTGTTGAAGATACTACAACATCTCCGGTAAATGTTTTTGTTCCTGCAAAAGATTGTGCAAGGGTAGTGACTAAACCTGTTGCACCAGTACCAGCTATTGGGATATTAAATGTGTGAGATGAGCCAACGGAACTTATATTAAAGAAAGCTCCAGCAGTACCATTAGCTAAAGTTTGTGTACCAACATCAATTCCATTTAATGTTGTAATTCCTACTGCAGCTGTTGGAGACCAAGTTAAACCAGTAGATGAAGATGAGCTGGCTGTAAGTACATAATTATCTGTACCAACTCCTAATTTGATAAACGTATTACCAGCACCAACTAAAACATCACCTTTGGTATATGAACTATATCCAGTACCGCCATACAAAGCAGTTATTAATGTTCCTGCCCATACACCAGTTGAAATTGTCCCGACAGCAGTAAGGGAAGAATTAGTAACACCAATGCCTAGTGAAGTTGTTGAAAGTACAGTAGTGTTGCCGATTTTGTATGTGTTAGATGCACCTAAGTTCCAAGATTCAGATGATGACCAACCAACTCCTGAATACCATATAATTGACTTATCAGTAGCACCTTTTAATGTAATACCACCAGCTTGTGCAGTAAGGTCTGTCGGTACAGAAACAACGCCTAATTCAAGGTTTTTATCTGCTACAGTTACAGTGGTTGAATTGATTGTGGTGAATGTACCATTGACAGTAAGATCACCTTGGATGTTTACACTACCACCAATTCCTACTCCACCCGTGACAACTAATGCTCCAGAATTGAAAGCAGTAGAAGCAGTTGAATCAGAAATTATTACATTTGAAGAAAAAGTTTTAGAACCTGCAAATGTTTGTGAAGCTGTTGAAACAAGACCAGTTGAGGCACTTCCAGCTAATGGAATATTTAATGTATGAGTTGATGTTGATGAACTAAAAGCTGGGAAAGCTCCAGAATATCCAATTTCAAATGTCTGATTTGTTGCAGTCAAACCATTTAAAGTAGTGATACCTGTTGCTGCTGTAGGAAGCCAAGATAATCCAGTTGCTGAAGCTGAACTTGCAGTTAGAACATAATTGTCTGTACCAACACCAAGCTTGATAAATGTATTACCGCTACCAACTAATATATCGCCTTTAGTATATGAGTTGTAACCAGTGCCACCATATAAGGCTGTTATTAAATTTCCAGACCATGAGGCATTTGTTATAATTCCATTATTGACAACAATGCCACTAATATTAGACGCAGAAGATACAAATAAACTTCCGCCAATTCCAACACCACCAGTAACAGTAAGCGCACCACTTGAAGATGACAATGTGGCTGTTGATGAAGAAATTATTGTATCGTTAGTGAATGTTTTTACACCAGCAAATGACTGTGCAAGTGTGGTGATTAAGCCTGTAGATCCAGTTCCAGCAATCGGTATATTGAATGTGTGTGAAGAGCCTACCGAGCTGATATTAAAGAATGTTCCTGATGTTCCTGTTGCAAATGTCTGAGTAGAATCAGTGAGACCATTTAGCGTTGTAATTGCAGAAGAAGCAGCAGTACCCCAAGTAAGTCCAGTAGAAGAGGTGGTATCTATTTTTAATACTTGGTTATTTGAACCAATAGGAAATTTTATAATTGTTGATCCAGCACCAACAAATAAATCACCTAAGTTGTATGTTGTATACCCCAAACCACCATAATCAGCTGGAATGATACCTTTTTTGCCTATGTATCTATAGCCAACAACTCTAAAAGGACCAGTAGAACTTACAGCTCCATAAGTAGTACTCGCATTATTAAAAACTAAAATACCAGTTTGATAGTCAAATAACCAGTCAGAAGGGTCAGCTTTAGTGATAAGGTTAGAGTTTACGTCATATACCTTAATTTCATATCCAGCACCAGATACAGTGCCAAAGCCGTCATACTTATCAGATATCCAGTCTCCTAATCTTTGAGACTCTGATAAGAAACTGCCATCATTAGCAGCTGTTGTATTACCATAACCAGTAGTTGCAAACCAAGTTAAATTTCCAGGAACAGAAGTATCAACTACAAGAGTTTGCCCAATAGCACCAGTATATGCAAGAACAGATGTTGATGCTCCTGGAGGTGTTCCCGGTATAAGCTCAGTTTTGACATCAGGTAGGTATAACTCTAGGGCCGATGCACCCTTCTCCTCATCAATACCCTTACCAGAGCTTGTGGTGATTCTTTTATTTTGTAGCTTCTTAAAGCTTGTATCTGTTTGTGTCCAGGGCATTTTATGAACTCGTTATACTTGTCATGGTATATGTATTATTTCTAAATATAATAATTGCTCTATATCTTGCAGAATTTCCAGCACCACTAACGCCTGTAGTGTAAACACCTAAAGACCAGTTCAATGCTCCTGAAGATGCTGAAGTTTTAGCTGAAATAGCTAAAGATCTAGTTGATCCGTCGTTTGCGTTAGAACCTTGAAGAGTTCCTAAATCGAAATATTTAGCATCGCCTTCAAGATAAAGAAGCACATTAACACTTCCAGTTCCATATGGTGAAATATTGGAAGCAGTAAATCCACCAAACGTAAGTGTTCCAGTACTTGCAGATGTTTTATAAAAATATCTTTGATATTCCTGGTTACCACTAAAAGTATGAGATCCACCATATTCAGCATCATATTCTGCTGTTTGAGGATAAATTAAGGTTCCAGATCTGACTTGAAGATTTCCATTAGCCATGTCTATATTTGAAGTAAAACCAATGCCAGTATCTATCACAAGCCTTCTCGCTTCATCTTGAAAACCCTCATAAGTGTCAGTTGATACTGTTGTATATGTATTTATATATTTAGCAATTGCAGCTGAGCTTGTTGCAGTTGTGCCATGAGCTTTGTAAATTGTTGTTGAAATGGACTTAGTGAAGGATGACGCACTTGCTGAGTTCAAGGTTGCAGAGACTGCGTTTGAGCCTGTTTTATCTAACTCGTCTGAAAACATTGGGGATGATACAGTACCATTTATTGTATTGAGTCCAGTAGCAGTTATTCTGTAAACTTGAGTAACATTATAACAAGAACTATATATACCAGCAGCACCCTTAAAATCTACACTAAAACCTGTACCTGTAGTGTAATAACTAATTCCAGATAAATATTTTAAAGTTTGACTTGTTGTTGTTGCTGTTGCAGCTTTTGAATAACTTGGAGATCCATTTGCAGCAGACCATGGATCTTTCCACATATTATAAGTATTTGTAACTTGGCTATTTGTTGAATGAGTTATATACACTCCTTCATATCCAGCATATGTTTGTGTATATGCAGAAATTTGAGCGTTTGCCTTTGTCCAAATGTTGTTGTAAACAGCTAGATCTGAAAGCCTTAAATTATTATTTGTAGCACCAACTGTATAGTTGGTTGTCATATCTATCGTGCCATATCCTGCACCAGAAGGAGATAAATAATTATATCTACCAAATCCTAAAGTTCCATAAGTAGATGTAACTAAAGTTCCGGCATAAAAAGCAGTAGAAGTGTTTGCAGTTGTTAAAGTGTGAGCCCCAGATAGATAGTATCTGGTAATTGTACTTCCCGTGCCAAAACCAGCTTGATACCATTCTGTTCCTAAACCAGCAGAAATTCCGACACTATAATATGTAGGTACTGATGTTGCTGTAAGACTTGTGCTTGTAATTGAACCTGGCTTGGCTGGAGCTATTAGTGCAAGTAATTCATTTACATCATCAAATGCATTTGAAATAGCCGTATTATTTGTCCAATCAGTGAAGAAACCATCTGTGTAAACTCCATCGGTAGGTGTTCCAATAGTTGTTGTTCCAGCTGCAGAAGCTGCTTTCCAAGTGACACCAGTAGATGATGTGCTGTCTGCTGATAAAATATAATTATCTGAACCTACAGGTATGATAGATAAAGTATTTCCTACACCAACAAGAATGTCTCCAGTTGTGTAAGAATTAATGCCAGTACCACCATAAAGTGAGGTGATTGCATTACCTGCCCAATTACCTGATACAATTGTCCCATTACTTAGAACTACACCAGATATTGAGCTACTTGAGCCATCAACAAACAAACTACCACCAATTCCCACTCCTCCGGCAATAGTTAATGCACCAGTACTAGAAGACGTAGAACTTTCAGTGGATGTAATTGCTAGACCAGAAACAGATAGAATGTTTGTAGACGGGTCTAATTTAAATGTTGAATTAGCAGATAATGCAGTTCCAGAAGCACTTATCTGATTTGAAAATATTAAGTATTGCGTCCCTGCAGACGTTGCTGGCCTAACATCAACATTAGCAGAAGTTGTTGCAAAACCAGATGTTAAACCATATCCTGATTGACTTGCATATGTTGCTGTTGTAGCTAAACCAGATGTAATTCCATATCCTGATTGATATGAATAATTAGCTGTTTGAGCAAATCCAGCTGTAGTTGCTGTACCAGTAAGATCACCAATAATTGCTGAGCTAAATGTCTTTTGGCCAGCAAATGTCTGTGCGCCTGTTGAAACTAAACCTGTAGCTCCACTTCCAGCTATTGGAATATTGAATGTATGAGATGAACCTACAGAAGAAATATTGAAAAAGGCCCCAGAAGTGCCTGTTTCAAATAATTGTGTGACAGCAGCTAAACCATTAAGTGAAGCAATTCCACCAGAGTCAATTGCCCAAGTTAAGCCAGAACCAGAAGTTGAATCAGCTTTTAAGACATAATTATCAGTGCCAACACCAAATTTTATGAATGATGATCCAGCACCAACTAGAAGATCACCTAAGCTATATCCCGTAAATCCAGTACCACCAGAAGGAACATCTAAAACAAAATATGTTTTCCAACTGTAGCCATCCCATCTCCAAGATTTACCGTTAAATGTGTAAATCTCATTGAGTGATGGTGAATTTGGGAAATTAAGTGCTGCCATAGTTAATAATTATAAAAAAATGTCCACTTTATTATTCTCTACCAATATAGTAAAATATTTTTTATATAAGCTAAAAACAACCTTATAGCTAATTATTAAAAATATATACTAATAGAAAAGATGAATAAGAGTGGTAGATATCTTATTCATACTGTAAAACTTGTACAGGTAACCTATATGGACGTTATCTAGCTACTTCTGTAACTCTCAAAATTCCACTAACACTATTTGCAATTACAACTAAAGTATCATCAGTGTTTCCTCTTTTTACTTTAATTGAAATTGTTTTTGGAGAGGTACTAGAGTTTGTATATCTTCCAATTAAAGGAAACAAAACTCCTGATCTGGTTCCTCCACCCTCTCCATCTTCAAATATTTGTCTTGAAAAAATTATTTCATTTCCATCTACAGTTAGTTGAGAATAAAAATCATCAGCTGCAATTGTCAAGCTATCAATGTAATAGTGGACATTAAAATCAATAATCAAATATGAGCTTGAAGACTTTGGAGTAAATGAAGCAGATCCTATTTCAGTGTAAGAATAAGAATTAACACCAACAGAAGTCATTGATAAATCTGTTGCATCAAAGGCAGACATTTTTATTATGTCACCTGGTTCAAATGCGGTGGTTATTGTTCCATTAACTATTACATCTTCAACTGTTAAGGTTTGTCCAACACTTGCATTTCCGACAACTGATAAATTTGAAAAACTACTTGTTGAAGCAGTGGATGAGCTTGTAACAGGAGCCCAAGTAAGAGTGCCTGATGTATCTGATTGTAATACTGATGTTCCTGTAGCTGGTGTTGTTTGTGGTAATGTATACACTACATTTGATGTTGCAGAAGATTTGAAGCCTGTGTAATTACTTCCATTCCATAAATTGAAATGTCCACCAATATTAAATGTTTTTCCTATACCAGCTCCACCAATAACTTGAAGAGCTCCTGTTGAAATTGATGTTGAATCTAATGCACTGAAGACAAAAGATGCTTCATTTGAGATAATTCCTGGGGGTGCAAAAAATTTTCTTTTTATAGCCATGATTTTATGCTCTTATGCCTGTACATGAAAAAACATATTGTGTTACAGAATTATTTGGAGTTACTAGAAGTCTTATATTTCCAGAATTTATATCAGAATCAAAAGCCGACAATGTATTTCCGCTACCACTTAAGATTTGGGCATACTCAGTCATATATACTGTAGTTCCATCATGAGTTAGCAATACTTCTTCTGAATGATAATCACTACCAGAAGAAATAGAAATTAGGTACTTCAAAGTTCTGTATGTACTTGCACTGACACTATGCATTACTTGATCTACGGAAGTATTAGATGAAGTGTATATATTTGAAAAAATATCAGAATAGTTATTTATATTGACATTATTTGCAGTTAATGTTTCACTTACACCAAGACCACCATAGATTGTAACAGCTCCAGTACCTTTAGTAGTGGAGGATGTTTGTGAAGTAAAAATTGTGTCTGATGTGAATGTTTTACTTCCTGCTATGGTTTGACTTAAATTTGTAACTAAACCTGTAGATCCCGCACTAGCTAAAGGGATATTAAATGTATGTGTTTGTGTGGAAGAATTTATATTAAAGAAATTGCCAGATGACCCTACACTAAAATTTTGAATTGTGCTGTTTAGACCATTTAATTCAGCAATTCCACTTCCACCACTACCAGAGAATCCACCACTTCCAGGACCATGTTCAATTTCTACCCAAACACCAGTGTAATCTTCATCAATATACCAAACTGATAAACTACCATCAAAAGAGTTAAACCATAAATCCCCTTCAACATTATCAGCTGGAGGGGATGTGGTGATAGCAACTCCTGATATAGATGTCCAGCCTAAACCAGAAGCAGATGAACTATTAGATTGAAGAACATATCTATTTGAGCCTTTTGGTAATTTAATGAACGTATTACCAGCTCCGACTAATAGATCTCCTAGCGCATAATTTGTATATCCTGTACCACCATATAAAGATTTTAAGGGTGTGTCAGGAAGTTGTAGTTCACCATAAATTGTTGCGCCAGTAGATGATATTAGACCGTCATTAAATGTTTTATTTCCTGAGAATGTTTGTGCAAGCCCAGATATCAGACCAGTTTTACCGATAGCTGCTAATGGGATATTGAATGTATGTGAATTACCAATAGAAACAATATTGAAATCAAATCCACTATTACCAGTGTAAAGATATTGGCTACTAGATCCTAAATCATTAAGTCTTGTTAAGCCCAGACCAGAAGATATAATTGGATCTGGATAACTTAATGGAATATTTACTTCAACCCATTGGCTACTGTTACCATCATCATAAAATACGTTTAATGTGGCTATCTGAGTGTTGAACCAAAGATCACCTACACTAACTCCAACTGGCGGATACTCAGATATATGCATTGAAAGCCCAGTGCCGCTTCCAGTGCCTCCTGTATTTGAAAAGACTAATTGCCCAGATGAATAAGCAATTGATATTCCACTTCCTGCAGATAAACTATGCCATGTAACACCATTACCAGCATTTGTCACTGATAAGACTTGATTAGATGTACCTACACCTAATCTAGCCCAATTTGTCCCATTAAAATAAAGAACATCTCCTGCAGTTTGAGATGCTATAGTTAATTTGCTTGCATCAAATTGTTGTGATGAAGCAAATGTTATCGGGTTTGTATGTGTATGTGTTCCGGTCCAATTGTAATTGTAGGTTTGGTCTACTGCTATTGAACCTTGTGATGTTATTGGATTTGGGCCAAGTGATATACCAACACCAGCTGAAAGAGATGTAATGCCATTTCCAACAGGTGTCCAAGCAGATCCATCATAAAATTCTATTTTATTGGTATCTGTGTTAAAATAAACTTGTCCAGCTAAACCAGGTAATGCTCTAGTTGTAAGGTTTGCAAATCTAAGGAATTGACTTCCCATAGATATTGCAGCTGTAGGAACATTTCCACCATCTAGTCTGAGGTATCTACTATCTGCAAAAGATTGGGTTATTCCAGATGTGCCAGTAGAAGCTATTTCATTCCAAGCAGATCCATCATATACCTTAAGAAGAGTGCTTGTAGTATTGAAAAATAAAGCACCAGCAATTCCTGTTACGGGATCTGTGGCACCTGAACCAACTGCAAGACCATAATTACCATCTGAAGGAGCAAATATGATATTTGAATTTACTGTGTCGCCAGATTTTTTTATATAGAAATCATCTTGAATAGAGAATGTAAAAATACCATTACTTACATTCAGCCTCAGACCATTTGTAGGATTGACGGATAAAGACAAGTCACCTTTTAAAGAATTAAGTGACGTTACTACATTTATGCCATCAAGAGACCCTACAATTTTACGAGGGGGTACTATATAAAAGTCAGACATTTAGGAGTTTATAAGGGTTTGGACAATCAATCATGACGAGATATACTATTTTTACAAATTATAATAGTCTACAAATTATATTCATGAAGATTGTTGACATTACTTCTAAGAAAAGGTCAATCTTATCACCTTAGATAAATAAATAGTAATTGATAGCTCAGATATAAATGAAGGTATGGACGAGCAAATTCAAGAACAAAAACAGTGAAAACAAAAAAATGTTTTAAAAATGTTTTCTGCGAAGAAAATTAATGGTTTAAGGAGTATAAAAATGCCTACATATCCATCTTCATTATATAAGGGAGTTTCACCATCATCATTGGGTTCCAATGTAACTGGATCTGTCACAATCAGCAATTTAACTAATTATCAAGAGTTAAATGACATTGTTAATGGCAGTGGTGTTTCATTAGACTTCAATAGTGCTGCAAACTACCCTACAGACAGCAACATCGGTACTGAAATTATCGCAAACAGAACCAGAACACTTACTGATTTTGCAAGTATTGTATCAAACTTAACCACAGTGTTAGGTGACTACACCACTGCAATCGCTACTTGTTCAGCTGATGAGCAAAAAATTGCAGCATCATTTGTTGGGCTTTCTTACAATAACCTCCAATCCAAAATGGAGAAAATTACATTTGAACTCAACAGAATGAATGCTGACATCAATGCCCTTGGTGCAGAAGGTGCTACTGATAGCTTGAAATCAGTTTCTGCTAGAAAGTATCCATCATCCTTCAACAGATTTACAAATACTGCTGGCGGAATCTAATTTTTTTAGAAGTTCAGATACTAAAAGAGGAGAGAAATATTCTCTCCTCTCTTTTTTTATTTCCAAATTGGCCCGTCTTTAAGTTTAGTCTTTAACGCATCAATTGATAATTTTTCTAATCTGTTTTGAACAAGCATAGTCTTTATTGAATATTTGTTTTTCAAATAAGAACCATTATATGAACGATACATATTTCTGTATGCAGTTCTGTCAGGTAAGTGTCCTCTAGAATATTTTTTCAAATGAGAAGATAATTCTAAAGCTCCTATAGCAATATTTCCATCAATAGTGTATGGATCAAATATTCTTTTAGGATCATAAAATCTAATTGAAGCTCTGACTAGTTGCATAATTCCTATACATGGCCTACTAGTCATTTTGAATTCACTTTCAACATATGCAGTAGAAGCCAAAACATATGGATCTACTTTGAACTTTGCAGAATACTTCATTATAGCATCTACAATTTTTTGTATATAAGATTGTGAATATCTCGGTTGAACAAGTTTGATAAATTTAGAAATTTTTTCTTTTTTATCAAGTTTATCCTTTGATTTTGATACGGAAATTATCGCATCTTGATGGGTTTGTTTTGGTGGCATTTTTACTTGATTAGTAGTTTGAATTACTAATAAAGTAATTATGATCACCTGACTGATTACATCAATCATAATCATCTCCTTTTCATTTCAAGCAGGAAATCACTTGAAATTTTTTATATTAAATGTTATAGTATAAAACTAGAATATGGTATCACACATGGATTCCTTTAACCTACTTAATAATTATAAGCCACAAAACTCAAAAGTCAAACCTAAGTGTATGATTTGTAATCAAGATACTGCACGTTATGCTCATTGCGATAAGTGCGGAAAGCTTTGTTGCTTTAATAGTTGCTTGACTTTAATAATTAATAATATTTATAGAAACTTTCCTAATTGGGCTCAGGATCCATCTATATTAGGCAAAAGATTGTGTAATAATTGTTTACCTCCTATGAATAACAAACAAGTTGAAGCAAGTTCTACAGACATGCTATTTTCTCAAATTTTTGGTAATGACAAATGAGAACAAATATCAAAACAGCACAAGAAAACACACCTGAAGAACTTGAAGTAGAAAATATTCAAGAGCAGCCATTAGACCCTAGTGTTATCTTGAATACTCCACAAATCCAGTCTATGTTAGATCAAATTGCTGGATCAATTGTCAAGCAAAATCAAGCAGCATTTTTAGATGGTGTTGATTCTTCTGATATTAATGCTTTAGACAGTATGATCAGTCAATTAGTAAATTCAGCTTTGTCTCGTTAATTTTTCAAAGTCTTTTTGGCAAGACTCAGGAATTTCTTTTAATCTACAATTATCACAATTATTGGCAATGTGATTTACCCAGTCTTCCCATGTTTTTGGTTCTACTGGGTAATTTGAAAGCCTGAATTTATTTGATCGTGCTGGTGTGTAAAGCTGATCTTTCATGAAAAAATGCTGCCCACACTCTTGACATATACAAGTTACTGTTGGCATTATTTTATGAAATCAAGAGCGCCTTTTCCAGTGATAAGTTGCAATATTGTCAGGAAAGCTACAATACCACCAAATGTCCACGCAACTCTATTAACACCATTTTTGACATCCCAATAAATCTTCTTCATTGCTTTGATGTCAGTTTTCAATTCTGTTATATCTGATCCAAAGTCAGAAATTTGCGCAGTGTATTCTATGGTGGCTTCTTCTAATTCAGCATCTCTCTTGATTTGTGATGACTGGAAGCTTTCAAACATTTTTTCCAAAACAGCATATTCTTTTGATAAGTTCTTAAACTCTTCTTCAGATATAACTTTTAGAGTTTCAACTTTATTGATAATTTCTTTTTGATTGGAAAGAATATTGATAAGAGCCATATTGAAGTCTAAATATGCTTCTGTATGAGCTTTATAGACACTCTTAAGCTGTTCTAATCCTATATCATTATCTTGCATAATGCACCTCTCAGAGTGTACTTAATACTTGTCTTAATTTAGTAGAAGATTGTTTGAGTTTTTGAATAGTCTCATCTTCAATTTGTATTTTACATAAGTAACAATCAGTGCAATGATTCAATTCTTTTTTTTCTAGAACATACTTTTTGCTCTTATAAATAATTGTTGAAGTGGCGGAGCTTTTTAGGTTTATTGAGTGAAGTCCAACATCAAATCCTGATTCTAAAAGAAGCTTAGCTTGATCATTCATAATGACATGATCACTTTTATCTACAATGCATACAGGAAGAGTAAATGTATCTAAAATGTCTTGTAGTAAAGTTGAAGGATCTGTAACGTAATTTTTGCTATTCATAAACAAACCACCTCAAACAAATATTCTATTGTAATATTCTAGAAAGGTTTTGTAACTTTCCTCGTCATCCATTACAATATAAATATTCTTTATTTCATTATTTTTATTTGATTTTAAGAATGTTTTAATAGCAGCTAGTTGAACTCTTGCGGTGTCACTAATATCATGCGTTCCACAATCAGCTGGCATCATTACAATTTTCTGCAATTTTTCTTGATTAGCTAAGATCAAAGCTTTTCTAGTTGCAGTTCTAATATCTTCTTCATTTACAAGACGACTAGCACCAGCAACAACAGCATGGTAGATCTTGTTTGGTTTTACAAGAGTATTATCTAAGCCATTTGAAGTGATATAAACTGTGCCCATTTTGATAGGTTTATTGAATTTATCACATTCTTCTTGAACTTGACCACGAGACATTCTATGAAGCAAAGGATCATCAATTGTAAGGCTGATGTTAGTTGGATAAATTAAGACATCTGCCTTAACTAAATAAGGATTATCAATTTTATGGATGCTGATTCTTGTTGTCTCAGGAACACTAGGTAAAACTTCTGGTTGTTTTACAGGCTCAACTAAAGGCTTTTCTTCCTTGACAACTTTTTCTACAATTTCAAAAGAGCAGTTGTCGATATTGCCCTGACAATCATCATTCCATTTTTGACTTATTACTTCTAATGGAATATTCTTAAATCTAGAAATAAAATTTGAATTTGAAATTGTCTTTACAAAACAATTATTTTCTAAATATACTGGACACTTATTCATAAGTGTCTTATACAGTCTACCTTATGCCATATTTTGTGGCAAAAGCTTTTCCATCTGGTGATCTCATAAATTCATCAACTTCAGCCCTACCTTGCGCTGTTGTTCTTTTTGAATTTATGATATCTTGAAGTTGAGGTTTCATGCTTTGTTGTAATACTGCAAATGCTGCCTGATCTTTAGATTCCAAATATCCAAACGCACTTGATACTTTTTTACTCCAAAATTTCATTTCAGTGCCAGACAATTCATTAGCAACAGTATTAACTATTGAATATGGTAACACATATTGAATAAATGATTCTCTTACTTCAGGAGATTCAGCTAGTAAAAATTGGTCTATAACTGTTGACATAGTTGCTAGATTTGAGCTTGATTCTAAAACATATTTTTGAATTTGCTCTCCAATATTTTTTTTGATTTTTGCAATTTCATCAAATTTACCTTCATTCAATAATTTAGCATATTGTTTTTCAGAAGGCATGTTAGCTATAAATGCCTTATCAGGACCAGTCCCCTCAAAGAATGCTGCATTAGCATCATACATTGGCCTATTAACTAAACTTTTACCAAATGTTGATTGTGAAGCATTTTCTGGGTTTAGATTATAGTCTAAATACGCTTCATTAAATTGAGGAATAACTTTTTGATATTGTTCAGGTGTTAAAGGAAACTCACCTAATTGTCTTTGACTTAATTTAACTAAATCAAATACTTTATCAGCCTCTCTATAATTACCATTATTATCTAGAAGTTGAGCCTTTTTTATCAATTGTCTAAAGTTTATTTTATTCATCTCTTTGGAGTGATTTTGCTAAGTATTTTTTGGCCTGGTTCAGTGTCAGCAAAAAAAGTTTTCAAATCATTTGTGTATATTTTTTGATATTTATTTACTATATTAGCAAATGCGACTTGATCATTAGGATTCTTTGCATTTTGATCTAGAATTTCTCTAACTAGTTTTCTAGCAATTTCGTCACCGTCTTTATATTTGCTTAGAAATTCAAGTTCAGGGGATTCAGCTTGTTGACTCACTTTGATAAACTTCTGATTTGATGCTCTTTCTACTCTTTTTGGGTCTTTAAGTGTAGGATCATCAAGAGGTGCAGTAATCTTCGGGACTTCTTTATCACTATGCTCAAATTGTATGTAACCTTCTACAGGATTACCTCCATACCCTCCACTAAGTCCAGATCCAGGCAAACCTAATAATGTGTTTCTTGATTTAGTATCGATATTAGATTTAGGATTGATTAATTTTTCAAGTGTAACAAGAGTTGAAAAAAAACCTGGAAGAATTCTCTGCATTTCTTTTGGATCTGCTAATATTTCTGCAATTTGATCTTTTTTGAAGTTTTCTTTGAGAATATCTTTTACTGTTTGACCTCTTTGATTTTGCAAAGCTTGATCAACTTGTTTAAGTGTCATGCCGCCTTTACCCTTGACACCTTTTGGAGCAGCGGGTATTGGCTTAAATTTTTGTGGTGTAGCCATTTTAATCTTTGACCCTTGTAAAGAGATTTGTTAAAATACCAGCGCCAGTGTCAACATTCTTTTTAGACTTTTGTGCTCTCTCCAATTCATCTTTTTTTGCTTTTTCTCTAGCATCATTGATATCATCAATATTTTGTCTGATCTTAAGTTGACCCATAAGCTTGTTAATCAAATCGCTTATGATTCCTGTATCTACTTCTTTAGATGTTAATTTAGGTTCAAGCCCCAATTGATAGAATGTCATAAGACTTAATCCATAAAAGGTCAATTCATCTTCTGTAGGAAGAGGCATCTTAAATGTGCCTTTTTTTGGATCAGGGTTACTATCAAATTCTCTCTTTTTATCAAAATAGAAAGCACGGAAGGCTGGAGTACTGTAATCTGCTTTTAATGGAACTTCTTGATTGAATGTTGCAACAGCAGCAGGGTTTTCTTGAGGTGCCAAGTTTTGAACATTGGGATCATCGCCTTCTTCTATAACTGCGGATGATGCATAACTATCCTCCCACCAATCTTCAAAATTACCGCCAGACCATCCTATAGTAATTTTTTCTTTGTCGCTAAGACCAAGAAAATGCTTTTGTATTAAGTTGCTTGAAGCATTCGTAGCAGCATAGTTTCTATCAAAGCTTCCCTCTGTATTTAGAGTCATTCCCTCAGTATAAGTAGTTGTAGCAACACCCACAGTTGAATCAAAACTTGGAGTACCCATAAAACGGTTTTGTAATGACCAATTTGATAAACCTAAAGTAGCTCTATCAGTGCCCCAATGACCAAAAAAACCTGTTGTTCCAGAACCAGAAGGCACTGCAAAATTTTCAAGAAATCCAAATGGTCTTACTCTAGGCCTATCCATAGAAACTTCTGTCTCTAAAAATTCTTTCTTGTAAAAATATTTTTCTGCTTCAGGTATATTTGTAGTTTTTTTAGTGCCTTTTTGCCTAGTCTCTGTTGCACTCAACACCTTCCAGCCTTGCTTACCTAATATAGTTGCCCAATCATTCCAGCCTTCTGAACCATCAGTCAAGAAAGTGGTCACAAAATAATGTTTATCCTGTTCCATATCTTTCCAATCAGTAACTGTACTCGGATCTATACTGATGACTTTTATTGCATAGTATGGATAAGGAGCTGGGCCAGAAGCATAAACTTTTTTATAAACTAAATTATTTTGTTTTGTAAAAAGCACAGCCTGTCTTATTACGTCAAGATTATTTGTTTCCATAAAAAATATTTTCTCAGGTAAATGTGTTGATTCCTTTATTCAACTACATAATTTTCTGGTTTATGAACACAATCTTTTGTAATATGAATAACTTTTTTATCTGAATTGTATTGACCAAGATAATCAAAAGCAGCATTAGATATTGATGTCTTTACAATAGAATTCAATGCTCTTGTTCCAGTTCCAGCCTTTATAGCTTTATCTACAACCTCATCAAAAAAATCATCATCAAAGCTTAATTCAAGATTAGATTCAGCAAAAAGGATTTGACTTTTCTTTACTGGAGAATCTTCTAATTCCTTTAAGCAATAAAGCATCTGCTCCTTAGATAGAGGCACTAAAGGCACAATTGACTGAATTCTACCAACAAATTCAGCACTCAACCCAAATTCAATAAGACTTTCAGACAAGATATCGTGTGAAGCCTTATTGTAAATTTCATAATTGTTGATCTGGTTATCATATTCTGATTCATGATTTTTTCTAAATCCAATCATGCTTTCAGTCAAACCTAATTTTTGAGCAACAATTTTTTCTAATCCATTGAATGCTCCACCAAAACAAAATAAGATTTTTGCAGTGTTGACCATAATAGGAGGGCTTCCACCATCTCCTAAAGCGCTTGCATTAATTCTTACCTTTTTACCCTCAATCAATTTAAGTAAAGTTGATTGTGTTGAATAATGGAAACTTTCTAATCTTGTTCCAGTGTTATTTGCTGATGCTAATTTATCAATTTCATCAATAAAAACAACACCCTTTTCAGCAAAGCTAACTTCTCCATTTGCTTTTACTAGCAGGTCAGTGATAATTGTGTCTGCATCAGCTCCTTGAAATCCTGTTGGAGAGAATGATGTAGCATCAGATGAAATAAATGGCACTTGTAAATGATTTGAAATTGTATTTACAATTAGGGTTTTTCCAGATCCAGAAGGGCCTAAAAAAAGAATATTTTGCTTTTCATCCAACCCATAATTGAATACATTACGCATATGTTCATAAACAGTTACGCTAATTCTTTTTTTAGCAAATTCTTGTCCAACAACTTTTTTGTTCAAAGCATTGTAAAGATCTTTAGGATTTACATTCTTAACTTTTGTGCTGTTCAAAGAAAATAAGTATCTTTTAGACAAAGGTGCTACTTCTGCTAACTTTTCCTTAAGTGATAAAACAGGAGCTTCATCTTCAGCACCTAAGATAACAGAAAGTAAATTTTGATGTATTTGAACTTGTCCAAATTTATTTCCTGTCATGTAGCTTTTATAGCAAGCATCACATAATTTGACTTTCACAAATTTTCTTGAAAGAGGTTCTAATTCACTCAAAATTTCTTTTGTAGAATCACGGTCACAAAAATTACAAGAAGAATTAAATAACTGATTATTCATTTACATAATTATACAATCAAAGTAGGATTCTAGATATAAATACAATAATATAACATTACCGGAGGGGGTAAATATGGCAATTATTGATAATAATTCTCAGAACAGAGGACATGGTAAGTGGAAGATCCAAACTTACAATCCTAGCAATTTGATTGGTCCTATTGAAGGTTCACTTTTAGTAAATAAAGATTTTTACACAGTGTATAAAGATGAAAAAATGACAATTTGTCTTTTCAATGTACCAAGCCAAAATGTTGCATTTGCTTATAATGAATTTCATGTACAGGACTTAAATATTAAATAATATGTGGTACAAAAAATCTCAAGCGGATATATCCAATCCAGTCTATGAAGAAGTGATAATAAGATATTTATTAGAGCAGGCTGTAAGATTAAAATATTTCAATTCTCAAAATTATAATCCATCAAATTTTGAGATTATGAGACACGTTGAGAATATATTAAAATATATTAAGGATACGTATAGCGGTGTTGGAAACTTGAGACAAAGTGTTACAAAAGATAAAAAATTGGAAGATGTAATTCATGATATTGTTGATAAAAAGTTGATTCTCAAAAGATAACATACATTGATTACGCTGAGTGATATTCAAAAAAAAATATTACAATGCTCTCAAAATGATAATTTAGAAATAATCATCAGTTTGAGGGCATTTTTGTTGGACATGCCTGATTGTCCATACTTTTTATTCCAAAATGAAAATTTCTCAAATATCATCTTAGAAAATCAAAAACAAACATTAGATTTTTATCGCAAGAAAAATGAATTTAACATAAAAAAAATCAATCTGAAGCCAATAGACATTCATTTGCTACCTAAGAACAAAAAGAATACATTGATTGATTTTACTGATGAAGTTTTAAAAAATAAAAATGTTTATGATTATTTGGTGTTTGATCAGATTAGATCAAATCCTTATAATGAAGATGAATTATTTGAATTCATTAACAAAAACATTGAAAATATTGATGAGAGTATTTATAAAAAATATAAGCTTAGAAATGATGACTTAAGAAATATTGTTTCAAAAACTAGTTTCTCCAATAAAATATATTTTTCAATTTATGATATTGCTAAAAAAAATAAAATAACAGAATACTGGAAAAATTTGTGGGGACTTCCAGAAAAATATTTTGAGGAAGATGTCATTTCAAACATAATTTTGAAATGAAAGCATATCTGACTTTTGTAAGGCAAAAAAATAATCAAGACTTATCGTTTTTAGGAATTAAAAATCCTGAAAATATAGGTGATGCTTTGCCATTTAAGCTTATTTCAGGACAACCAATAATTTCTATATTAAAAGAAGATAAACTTATTGCTTTATATCTTATTGACAGAGATAGTGAACTGTTTCAAGTGTTAGGTGATGAAGATTTCTTATTTATGTTGAAAAATTTAGAAGATTATTCCAACATAAATTTACCTAAATACAACTCAATAAAACAAATTCTTTTAGATTGTTTCAGCTGTTTGTCAATAAATGAATTAGAAGCATATGACAAAGTAATGAAAAGTTTTGAAGATAAAATATTTTATGAATTATTACACACAGATTTAAACTTTAACAGAATACAAAATCATATAATCAGAGAAATAAAAAAACTATCAATAAATTTGATAGTTTTGGAAAGAATGGTCAACTGTTGTAAGAATTCAAAACAAATAACCTTGAAGCAAATGAAAAAGAAAGTAGATGTAAATTTGTCAGGATACGGGATTTACATTAATACCTTTATTTCTTAATCTAATTATTTCTTTTTCGTTAAAATCTTTGGCTGATTCAATACATATCGGGCAATTATTAATTCTTGTACCGTCATCCTTAAAATGATTTACCACCCATACCCTTAGCGCATCTCTTACACCAGGATAACTCAATAATGGTCTATTTTCTATCTTACAATAACAGCCTGGATCTTCTAAGTTATGCAATGGTGGTAGTTTTAAGTTTGCAGTAGGGTCTTGTTCTAATGTTTGAATATTTTGCTGTAAATCTTCAGGCGTAAATTCATCTTCAGGTGTTGGATCATCTACAGTAATTTCGGGCGTATTATCAGGCTCAACTTCTAAATTTTCATCCACTTCTGTTTGTTCATCAGCAAATTCAGCTACAGGCAGACCGTAGATGTTAAATTGTTTATAAGCCTCTTTGTACCACATAGATTATTGCCCTAAAAATTTCTGCATTCTTAAGAGGCGATTTTTCCAACCAGTTCTGAATTGTGCTTTCTCTTTAGGATTTCTTCTAATTATTTCCTCATAATCCAAAAATCTGTTACTGATGAGGGTGTTTGCTAATTCACTGTCTCCTATGGTATTAGCAAGATCAATAATCTTTTGAGTTGCTTCAGAATTTGTTGGGTTTCCAGGATTTATTCCAACTTTCCTCAAATTACTTGCAGCTCCACCCGCACCTGAATTTACAAAGAAATCAAACACAACAATAGCTGTTTTCGGAGCGACAGCAAAAATTTTATCTCCAGACATTTTTTTCCAATAGTTGTTAAAATAGATGTCTTTGGCTTCTTGAAATGTTAAATCTTTAACATCTTTTCCTGAAACTTCTGGTGCTGTGATACCATATTTTGTTGGAAGATCTCCTGGTATATCGGTATATTCTTCACCTTCAACACCTATAATATACTTGAATGCATTTTCAAATCCAGTGGAATATGTTCCAGAAGGTGGCATTTCAAGATCTAAATTACCCTCAATAGAATCATCCTTACCCTCATAGTCTTCAGTCTTTGCTTTTAATTCTGTAATTCTCGGAGCACTTTGCCACCAAGAAGAATTTTCAATTTCAGACATCAAATTCAACCAAAACTCAGAAGAAGTGGTGATAGGTTGATGATTAGCATCTTTAGCAGCTAATATTTCATTTTGCTTTGTTAATAATCTAAGAAGCTCTAGATATGTATCTGCCTGACTTAATTTTCTTTCATTAATATTGTAATAAGCATTATTGAAGAAATAATCCCTTACTGACTTTGGATCGTTTCCTTCTTCTTTTCCTTCAAGAGTAAGATCAATAGGAAGCTGATCTTCTACTAATGCTACCTTGATTAATAATTCAACTAAATTATCAGCTCTATGATAAAGACCTCTATCATCTAATTGCTTTGCTATCTTGATTACTTTTGAAATACTCATTGCTTTCTTTCCCTATTTATTTCTTTTATAAATAGAATATGTCAGAAGAATTCAACCCTAAAAAAATAATTGATTTCTCTAAAGATTATTATAATATTTTGGGATTAGACAAAATCGACCTTCCAAGTGGTAGTTCGAGACAAGATAAAATTAATACTTCAGAAATAATTGAAAAAGCATTTCGCAAAAAAGCTAGGACTTGTCACCCTGATTTTGGTGGTAGTAATGAAGCTTTTTTAGATCTAGTAAGAGCAAGAAGAGTTTTAGAAGATCCATTGCTTAAGAAAATATTTGATCAAGGTCATTTTGAAGAAAGAGAAATAGAAGAAGCCCTAAGTGATTTTCAAGTTGACTGGTCAAAAATTGGAACTTATCGTAAAGGTACACCTGAGGACACTATAGGATTTTCATTATTCAATACAATTTGTGAAAATATAGACAAAAATATATTAGTCCCAGCTTTCTTTCCAACTTCTAATGAACACAATTATGAATGGGATTTTGTAATTAAGAATGAAGAAAAGAATCTTCAAAAATTAGTTATCTCAATTGTGAACGATGAGAATGAAGTCTTAAGATTAACAAGTGGAGAAGACTTAGAAAAATCTTTACCATTCAAAATATATATATGTGTACCTAAAGCAAGTCTTAGCTTCATTAGAAAACAGAATGCAGAATACACACCTGATGGAAGAACACTTGTAAATGGATTCATTACTAAAGCTGTTTACAACGACCTGAATCTTTTAGAAACAACTGACTTAGAAACTGCACACAATTATATTATTAGAAATCTTTTGCCTGATGTGAGCCTAATCAACGAGGGCAAAACAGAAAAATTTCAATCAAAACAAGGCTCACAAACAAAATTCATGGACTCTGAAGTAATGAAGAGTTATGACAAAGAAAAACTTTCATCAATCATAAACTTGAAATCATTTGCTTTGCTTAATAATGAAACAGCTGCCGATTTTATTGACAAAATTGATAAAAAGAACGTTCAAAAATCTTCGGACACTACACCTGACTTACCCTTATGAGAGGGCTGCACAGTATCTTTTGGGAAATAAAATAAAGTGATCACAAACACATTCTTAATGCGAGGAGCTCAATAATTTGGCAAAGCATATTTACATCATCGACACTTGCGTTTTTCTTCATGATCCCCTTGCAATATATAAATTCAATGATAATGATATATATATTCCATTAGCAGTAATTGACGATTTAGATGACATCAAGACAAGAAAAGAAAATGTTGGATGGGCAGCTAGAGAAGTATTTAGAAATTTAGAACACTTCACCTTACAAGACTTATTAAAGGGTGTTAAAATAAATGATCAAGGCGGAAGATTATTTGTTTATAACACTGAGTCTCCTCTTCAAAAGAATGAAAGACCTAATATTGTCAAAGTTCATTCTGACAACGCTATCATAGAATCATGTTTAGCTCTCAAAGCAGCAAACCCAAGAAAAAAGGTTGCTATCATTACCAAAGACACTGGTTTGAGAATTAGAGCTATCACATGGGGTTGCCAAGCTGAAAATTACAAAGCAGACCAATTAGAAGATCATTTATTCACAGGACTAAGATATTGTGAAGTTGATGATGATGAGGATTGGAGAAAGCTTTGGGCAGATTTTGAACTTGAAGCAAAAACATTAAGTGAATCATTAATCACAAGACTTGGAACACTATATCCAAATGAATTTATTTTCTTCAAATTTGGAGATAAAATTTGCCCTACCTTCCATAAAAAGGGAATATTTAAAGTTCTTAAGGATAAATCAAATTCAAAAGATGGAAAAGCATATTCAGGAGTTCAAGGTAAAAACTTAGAGCAAAGATGTGCATTGGAAATTTTATGTGATTTAGGGATTCCTCTTGTTACTCTTTCAGGTAAAGCTGGAACAGGTAAGTCTTTCTTAGCTCTTGCAGCAGCTCTTCAAATGATTAATGAAGGCATTTTTGACAAGATTGTTGTTATGAAGCCTCTTATTGCAGTTGGTGGAAAAGACATTGGAGCGCTTCCTGGTGATAAATTTGATAAAATTTCTGCATGGCTTGGTCCAATCAGAGACAATATCGATCAAATCTTAGGATCAAAATCTCTCACATCAAATAATATGTTTGAAGAAATGTGTCGTGATGGCATTATTGAAGTTGAAGCTATGGCGTTTATTCAAGGACGCTCAATTCCAAGATCTATCATTATTCTTGATGAAGCAGAAAACATTTCACCAAGAGAAGCAAGGATGGTAGTGGAAAGATGCGGAAAAGACAGTAAAGTCATCCTCCTTGGCGATCTTTCACAAGTTGAAAATCCTTATCTTGATGCAAAATCAAATGGTTTAGCTCATGCAATTAGTGGCGGAAAGACAAATGAGCTTGTCGCCTCTGTAACTCTCTCAAAAGTTGAAAGATCAGAACTTGCTTCTGCTGCAAGTGATATTTTTAATAAACCTGAAGCAAGAAGAAATTAAGTGATTGGTTGTAAATAATGTCTCACGCTTTTATATGGACTGAAGTTAATCCTGATACAAATCAAAGTGATGTTCAACGAGAAATATCAAGTGCTGGATTCGGTACAAACGTATCTGGCACTTGGACCAAAAAATTATATAGATTAAAATGGGTAAATTCTAGTGTTGAAAGCATCAAAATTTGGCTTGATAATGAGTTTGCAGA